>OJDQ01000061.1_pt1 | contig 57055 bp, 57 predicted proteins | sample 1592851 | NCBI WGS metagenome assembly OJDQ01 (sample SAMN05416774, study PRJEB24817) | seawater metagenome | isolation source: Sea water | place: Canada:Atlantic | collected 2013-07 | reverse complement strand
CCCGCTCGTCTCTCACTTATTAAACGAGCAATTGCACCTTTTCCTGTGCCAATACAGCGCATATTAATCAAAAATACGGGTAAAGGTAAGCCTAAATGAATGTTAATTTAGCGGCATGGGTATAAATCAGACAATAAACCCGCGCTGTCAGCCCTCACTTTAAACACGACAGCGCGTCTTCGGCGATATTTAATCCAGCAAAGACCCGTAATATTCCGGTTGCCAGTCATTATCATCATATATATACAAGGCCTGGAAGACGGTTTCATTTGTTGCCGATAACCTTAAGTGTTGCCAGCCAGCTGAGGCCGGGTAAATCACACTGCAGGCAAGATTCTGGTTAACGTGATCGACCTGAGGCAGCAGAGCCAGTGAATTGCCTTCACGACTTTGATTAGTCAGGCTAATGGCGACCTTACCTGAACCATAATGTGTGCCAGTCACAATGCCCCGGCTTGCGGCCCCTGTGACCAACGTGAAGCCGCTGCTGGCCGATATTTCCGCCGCTAGCACGTGTAATGGCTCTCCGGCTTGGTCAAACTGCCAGCTAAGTAAGCTTTTATCGTTTTCGCCAACCACCCCATCCCATCCCACTGAAAATAAAGCTCCCGCCGCCAACGGCTATTACTGCACAACTTATTCGCAGCGAAAGCCGGCGTATTTAGCTTTTTAGAAATGAATTGAAAGTTTGGATAGTGAAAGCAGCTTTCCTGTCGATTTGTCAAACCCCACAGTCAGCCATATCGCTTTACTAGAGGCAATAAAAAACCCGCAACATGTGCGGGTTTCTTAAATTTGGCGGAGAGTGAGGGATTCGAACCCCCGGAAGGTTTGACCCTTCGTCTGATTTCAAGTCAGGTGCATTCAACCGGACTCTGCCAACTCTCCTGAAGTGATGCGTATCATAATGATATTTTTGTGTCTGTAAAGGGAAACTTTAAGCAACCAAGCCATTTGCTTAGAAAACCGACACTACCGTTGGATTTTGTTTAGTTCTTCACCCACATTTCGCTTCGCGAACTCAGTTTTATCGGCCGCAACCTGTCCTCCTTCTGCGTGCGAACGCTTGAACCTTACCGCGCGCAGGCGTATAAACTTTTTATAAGTATTGCTTACTTATGCTAAGCACAAAATAAGGATCCTTTGCGTTGCCACACACGGAAGCGTCGCCCAGACTCATTATTCTTATTATCGTTTGTCTCTATCTACCTTTTATGGAAAGCCTGCATGGCGCCACACTTTGGGGATTAAACTGGCAATCGCCTGCCCTGATGGATGCAACAAAAGGTTATCTGAAATTAGTTAAATTAGTCATGGTTTTGGTGGCCGCTTATTTAATGGCCTTCAAATATCAGATTATGCAGAACACCATCAGGCATGGCGTTTTGCGAGCAGCCTTCGTTATCTCAACCTGGATGTTAGTGGTAGTGCAGATCCCAATGTTACTACTGGGTATTTTATTTGGCGGGGTATTCAGTGCTCCGGCTGACTACGTGCACCGCGAGCAAACATTTGGCAACGATACCGTTTATGTGTATACGTTCGATCCCGGTGCAATGGGAAAAGCCTATCACTATTTCTATATGATATGCCCCACGCCTCTGGGACGCTATCAATTACACCAACTGGCGAAACTCAACTGGATGCGAGATTTCAGTTTCACCCTGGATGGCGAGCAACTGTTAGTGAAAGAGCAAGATGGCGAAACTTTTGAGTTTACGATTACTGAACACCATTGCGATTAATATTGGGAAGGCGTAAAAGTCAGAGCGAACTTTATTTCAGGCAATAAAAAACCCGCAACGTGTGCGGGTTTCTTAAATTTGGCGGAGAGTGAGGGATTCGAACCCCCGGAAGGTTTGACCCTTCGTCTGATTTCAAGTCAGGTGCATTCAACCGGACTCTGCCAACTCTCCTTGAGTGATGCGAATCTTAATGAAATTTTTATGACTGTAAAGGGTTAATTTAAAAAAAAGAATTGTTTGCCTGTCTTTTAAACAAAAATCCGTTTATTTATCCTCTGCTAACAAAAAAATCGTTAATTCCCGTCAGTGATAGCTTTTACCTATTGAAAAACGGAACTAAAACCCATACAAATGCACTAAACTATATCGTAATATGGTTTTGTTTAATTTTGCCTGTCCTATTGGAGGAAACAATGGATAATCGTTCGGTGTATACTAGTGCATCAAGGCCTTCGGTTTTAGAAACCAATAAGGTTTTGCGTAATACTTACATGTTGTTAGCCATGACACTGTTATTCAGTGCCGTGTGTGCTGGTGTCACTATGGCTATTGGCATTTCACCTATGATGTCACTGATGATGACTATCGGTGCGTTCATCACTCTTTTCGTTGTACACAAAAAAGCAGACTCAGCGTCTGGTATCTACTGGATTTTTGCGTTTACCGGCTTGCTTGGCGGTTCTCTGGGCTATATGCTTAGCTTCTACGCGTCAATCCCTGGTGGCCCTGCCCTGATTGCTCAGGCTCTGGGTGGTACAGCATTAATTTTCTTCGCGTTATCTGCCTATGTGCTGACTACCAAGAAAGACTTCTCTTTTATGGGTGGTTTTTTGTTTGTGGGTATGATGGTAGTACTGGTTGCTGCGATTGCGAATATTTTCTTCTCAGTCCCTGCGGTTCACCTGGCCATTAACGCGGCTATCGTGTTCCTGATGTCTGGTTTCATCCTGTTTGATACCAGCCGCATCATCCACGGCGGTGAAACCAACTACATCCGCGCAACCGTTGGTCTGTATCTGAACATCTACAACCTGTTTGTATCTCTGCTGCAATTGCTGGGTGCATTCGGTGGTGATGATTAATCGAAACGTTATGTTTTGAGAAAACACCCCGTTAAGGGGTGTTTTTGTTTTATGCAACGAATTTCAGTTTTAATCACCAGTTCGCCTGAATCATTATCGGCCTGTACAGATGCCGTGGCTTTTTGCCATGCAGCGGTGGCGCAGGGTCAGTCCATTGAGCAAATATTTTTCTATCAGGCCGGTGTTTATCACGCCAACGGTCTCATCGACAAGGCAGCCAGTGAGGTGGATTTACCCAGCGCCTGGCAAACCTTTGCTACCGCGAACAATGTTCCCCTGTTAGTGTGTGTAGGAGCTGCCGGTAAGCGAGGCGTCATCGATGCCGAACAGGCCGAGCAGGCGGGCCTGGAACAGCACAACCTCTTTGCGCCCTTTAAACAAGTCGGCTTAGGCGAGTTTTTCACGCTTTTGCATAACTCAGATAAACTGGTGCAATTTTAATGGCAACCCTAACCATTTTATTAACCCAACCGCCCTACGCTTCTCAGCAAGCGTCAGACGGTATTGAATTTGCTTTGGCCTCAACCAATTATGGTCATGAATGCAACGTGGTATTCAGTGGTAAAGGCATTTTGCAATTGCTGGCTAATCAGCAGCCTGTTGAACGCAAAAACCAGCTTAAACAAGCCCGGGTTTTGCCCTTTTACGATATTGAGCCGGTGTATGTTTGTCAGGCTTCGTTAGCGGCGTTAAACCTCAGTGTTACCGATTTAGGCATCGATGAGGACGATATTACCTTGTTAGACGCACCAGCGCTGCATCAACTATTAGCCCACTCTGAGCATACGGTAACCTTCTGATGATTGTTCGTTTTGCCTCTTTTCATCTCGACAGTACCGCGCAGGCACTGTTAAACAGTTTAGCTGCCACAGACATCATTGTGTGTTGTGGTGACGGCGTATACGCTTTCAATACTATCTGCCACGCTTATCCAACACTTAGCGTCATGGCAATGGAAAAGGACTGTGCTGAGCGGGGGGTGGCTGTCGAAGCCGCCCTAAGTTCTGATAAACTTAGTGCTCTTCATCAACAACATCAGCAGTGGATTAACGTCTTACCATGAGCGATAACTTTCAGTTTGAATGGCAGGGTCAGTCCTACGCCACCGATAAACTCGGCTACCTGTTAGATTACAAGCAGTGGCAACAGGAGATGGTGCCGTTGTTAGCCGAACAGGAAGGCATTGAGCTGACCGAGGCGCATTGGGAAGTCGTGTTATTTGTGCGGGAATTCTATCTGGAATATGAAACCAGCCCGGCCATACGAGCGCTGGTCAAGGCGATGGCGGCCAAATACGGACCGGAAAAAGGCAATAGCCGCTATCTGCAACGCCTGTTCCCTAAAGGGCCCGCCAAACAGGCCACAAAGCTGGCCGGCCTGCCAAAGCCTAAAAAGTGCTTATAAAAAAGGCCGCTGATTAGCGGCCTTTTGGTATCACTACGTTTTACTTTATTTCGGTAACGCCACCCATGTAACCTACCAGCGCTTCCGGAATTTTTACCGAGCCATCGGCTTGCTGATAGTTTTCTAAGATAGCAACCAGCGTACGTCCCACTGCTAAGCCAGAACCATTCAGGGTATGCAGTAATTCAGGCTTGTTGGTTTCGGGATTACGATAACGAGCCTGCATACGGCGCGCCTGGAAGTCCAGCATATTTGAGCAAGATGAGATCTCACGATAGGTATTCTGTGCTGGTAACCACACTTCTAAATCGTAAGTTTTGCATGAACCAAAGCCCATATCACCGGTACACAGCAGTACTTTACGGTATGGCAGTCCCAGCTTTTGCAGGATCATTTCGGCGTGGCCAGTCAGCTCCTCCAGTGCGTTAAAGCTGTCTTCCGGTTTTACCAACTGAACCATTTCGACTTTATCAAACTGGTGCTGACGAATAAGGCCACGAGTGTCACGGCCATAGCTACCCGCTTCACTGCGAAAACAAGGTGTATGCGCAGTCATTTTAATCGGTAGTTCTTTGGCAGGGAAAATTTCATCACGGGCCAAATTAGTTAACGGTACTTCGGCAGTTGGGATCAGCGACAAGCCCTGCCCTTCTTCCGTTGCCGGTTTGGTATGAAACAGATCTTCACCAAATTTGGGTAACTGACCGGTGCCGTAAAGGCTGTCGGCATTGACCAGATACGGCACGTACATTTCGGTGTAACCGTGCTCAGCGGTGTGGGTATCCAGCATGAACTGAGCCAGTGCACGGTGTAAACGAGCGAACTTGTCACGCATTACCACAAAGCGGCTACCGGTAATCTTAACCGATGCTTCAAAATCGATACCTTTATTCAGGGCATCTGCAATGTCCACGTGATCTTTAACTTCAAAATCAAATGATGGGATCTCGCCCCATTGGCTTATTTCAACGTTTTCGGCTTCGTCTTTACCCACCGGTACGCTTTCGTGTGGCAGGTTAGGAATGCCTTGCATCAGAGCATTCACTTCAGCAAGTACTTCATCGAGCTCTACTTTGGCTGCATCCAGCTTATTGCCTAAATCAGACACTTCGGCCAGTAAAGGCGCTATATCTTCGCCTTGTGCTTTAGCTTTACCAATGGATTTACTTCGCGTGTTGCGTTCATTTTGCAAATCTTGGGTTTTGATTTGTAATGCCTTACGCTTTTCTTCCAGGGCATTAAAAGCGTCAACATCCAGGGTGAATCCCCGACTGGCCAGTCGTTCGGCCGTTGCTACGATGTCGCTGCGCAAACACTTTGCATCTAACATGTTCTTTTCTTTATCCTTTGGTTAGTTCTACTGCCAGCCATGCTGCAAGCAGGCAGGCACACACATTTAATAATATATTGGCCAGCGCCTTAATCCACAGTCCGTTCTCAAGTAACGTGAGGGTTTCAATGGTAAAGGTTGAAAACGTAGTTAACGCCCCTAACATCCCTACGCCAATCAGCGCCCGGAAAGGCTGTTCGGCAATCTCGCCGCGCTCAATAAAGCCATACAAAACGGCCAGTAAAAATGAGCCGATAATATTGACCGCAAGTGTACCAAAGGGCAACGCTTTTCCAAACCACGAATCCACTAAACCAGTACAGAAAAAGCGCAAGCACGCCCCTACGGCACCACCAGTGGCGATAAACAGATATATCGAAAGAGTATGAGACATTAGCCGTTCCGTTTTTGTTGGCTGCTATTATTTAACTGATCCAGATATTCCCGCTTGGCTTTAAGCTGCTTTTCCAGCCCACGTTCGGTAGGTTGATAATATCTTGCATCGGCCAGTTCCGGAGGCAAATAACATTCGCCTGCGGCAAATGCATTGGGCTCATTGTGTGCGTAGCGATACTCTGCACCATGGCCCATTTCTTTTAATAATTTGGTTGGCGCGTTGCGTAAATGCACCGGCACCGGGTAATCCGGTTTTTCTCTGGCATCCTGTTTGGCCTGACTAAACGCCATATAAACCGCATTACTTTTGGCTGCAAGGGCACAATAAACCGCGGCCTGAGCAATAGCACGCTCCCCTTCAGCAGGGCCAACGCGATGATACACATCCCAGGCGTTGATACACAATTGCATGGCTCTGGGATCGGCGTTACCAATGTCTTCAGAAGATATTGCCAGAAGCCGGCGTGCCACGTAAAGGGCATCACCGCCACCATTTAATATTCGTGCATACCAGTACAGCGCCGCATCGGGGTCGGAGCCACGCACTGATTTATGGAACGCCGAGATTAAATCGTAAAAGGTATCACCCTGCTTGTCGTAACTGGCGACCTTCTCGCCAACCGCCTGTTCGATATCATTGAGGCTGATCTGACTTTCGTTAGTAAAATCGCTGGCCAGTTCCAAATAGGTTAATAAACGCCTTCCATCACCGCCAGACAAGCCAATGAGCGCATTTCTGGCATCGTCGGCCAGACTTAAATTACGTTCTCCCAGACCGCGCTCAGCATCTGCCAACGCTCTGTCGAGCAAGTTATTAAGGGCGTCATCGTCAATGCCTTTCAGCACATACACTCGAACCCGGGAGAGCAAAGCATTATTCAGCTCAAACGACGGGTTTTCAGTTGTGGCGCCAACAAAAGTCACCACGCCTGACTCCACAAAGGGTAAAAACGCATCCTGTTGGGATTTATTAAAACGATGCACTTCGTCTACAAATAACAGCGTACGCTCACCCATAGACTTATTCTGTTCAGCCTGGTCCATGGCCGCACGGATATCTTTAACGCCCGACGTAACCGCAGAGAGCTTAATGACCTGCGCATTGGTATACACCGCAATCAGCTCGGCCATGGTGGTTTTGCCGGTGCCCGGCGGGCCCCACAGTACCATGGAATGGCAATGGCCCGACTCGAGCATTTTGCGCAGGGGTTTCCCCTGCCCAACCAAATGCCCCTGACCAACATACTCATCCAGGTTCACCGGGCGCATGCGCGCAGCCAGTGGCGCATAGGTTTGCTGACTAAACAAACTCATGGACGCTGATCGTCTACCATGAAGCTCTCCGGCACATCAGCAATAAATGCCGAAGGGAAAACGGGTGTATTAAATTCACGCTGACTGAAATCAATGGCACTTTGCTGACCCTGACTGTCAAGCATCACCAGATGTGCCAGACCCTGGTCGTCAAAACTCAGGCTCAGGCTACGAATCTGGCCACCTTCAGCTTTGGCAGAAACGCTGAAGGTGTTAGCTTGCGTAGCGTGAATAGTATATTGTTGCCAGATAGCATCGTCGTTACTGGTAAGCAGCACTATGGGGTTATTGTCTATCGCCTGGTTCTGCGCCATCACCGTAACCTGCTCTACCCAGTCATCGATATGCCACACTGCACTGCCATCCGCTATCAATACCGTTTCGTCCGGCGTTAAGGTTTCCCAGCGCAGTTTATCCGGCCGGGCCATCGTCAGATTACCGGTGGCCTGATGCACCACTTCGCCTTTCTCGTCGGTAACCGACTGGGTAAAAGCGGCCTTGAAAGACTCAAGGGCGGCAAGTCTGGTTTTTAGCGCTTCAGCGTCATCGGCCAGTGCTGGAACAGAAAAAAATGACAGAGTCAGTAAGGCTCTGCTAAAAAATGCTTTCATAAACGACTTCCTGTTAATCTCTCGGTGGAGGCGGCGCCAATACTTCACGATTACCATTATGGCCCGCAGGAGTAACGACACCGCTTTGCTCCATTTGTTCAACCAACCGGGCTGCCCGGTTGTAACCAATACGGAATTTGCGTTGTACACTGGATACCGACGCACGGCGGGTTTCGGTAACAAATGCCACGGCTTCATCATAGAATGCATCCACTTCCTGATCGCCGCCTTCCGGCTGTTCACCGGGTAACAAGACTTCCGCGGTAGACTCGGGATTGAGGATTTCATCGATATACTCCGGTTCGCCGCGTTTCTTCCAGTCGGCTACCACAGCATGTACCTCGTGATCATCAACAAACGCACCGTGCACACGGGTGGGCACCGGGCTGCCAGGCGGCAGGTACAACATATCCCCCATTCCCAGCAATGTTTCAGCGCCCTGTTGGTCGAGAATAGTGCGCGAGTCAATTTTACTCGATACCTGGAATGCTATCCGGGTGGGAATATTGGCTTTTATCAAACCGGTAATCACGTCTACCGAAGGGCGCTGTGTAGCCAGTACCAAATGGATACCGGCCGCCCGCGCTTTTTGCGCAATCCGGGCAATCAGCTCTTCGACTTTTTTGCCCACAATCATCATCATGTCGGCAAATTCATCAACCACTACCACAATAGAAGGCAGTTTTTCCAGATCCGGGGCTTCTTCAAGCATACTGTCTTCGGTACGCCAGAGCGGATCCTTAATCGGCTCGCCATCGGCAATCGCCTGTTTAATTTTGGCGTTATACCCTTTAAGATTTCGAACCCCTAATGCCGACATCAGCTTATAGCGGCGTTCCATTTCCCCTACACACCAACGCAATGCATTGGCGGCCTCTTTCATATCGGTGACCACCTCAGCGAGCAGGTGCGGTATACCTTCATACACCGATAGCTCCAACATTTTGGGGTCAATCATGATCATCCGCACATCTTCTGGCGTGGATTTGTATAACAAGCTCAGAATCATCACGTTTACACCCACCGATTTACCGGAACCGGTGGTTCCTGCTACCAGCAGGTGCGGCATTTTGGCAAGGTCTACGACCACCGGATCGCCGCTGATATCGGAGCCTAGTACCATGGTCAGAGCTGACGCATTCGACTGAAAAGCCTCACACTCAATCACCTCACTCATGCGCACCATTTCACGCTTTTTATTGGGTAGTTCAAGGCCAATCACCGACTTACCGGGGATTACCTCCACTACCCGTACTGATGTTGCCGACATCTCACGGGCTAAATCCTTCGACAAACTACTAATTTTGCTCACTTTTACACCTGGTGCCAGGTCAATTTCGAAACGCGTAATCACCGGGCCTGGATACACGCCCACCACCGCAGCATCAATGTTAAAGTTTGCCAGCTTTTCTTCCACCAAACGGGAAACCATATCCAGTTCTTCCTGGGTAATGGGGTTTTCCTTTTTATCCGGACGGTCGAGCAGTTCGAACGAAGGCATAGGGCCGATGTCCACATCCCCATCGGATTCAGTGCGTGGCGGTCTGATTTGTTTAGCGCCCCGGGCGGCCGGTTGTTGGGGGGCTGCAGGCGCCGCTGGTGCCACTTTTCGAGGTTCAGCCTCGGTAGCAATGACTGGCTCATCAGTACTGAAGGACTCCCCTGCCCCATCGTTGGTATCTACAATAAAGGGCGGCATCTCGTCATCTTCATCCTCCTGTGAGGCAAAGATTTCATCCGGAATGGTGAAGGTAGGTTCGCTGCGCTCAGCCTTAATCGGGGCGGCTTGTTTTGGCGGTACTTTATCGGCCGTTTTATCCGATGGCGGTTCGGCACGCAGGCTGGTGATGTTTAGTTCATCACTGTCTTTGTCTTTACTGGCCGATTTATTGGGTAACGATAATGTTGGCATATTAAGGGCCAGCAATTTTTGTGGCGCAGCGATAGATTTACGGCCAAACCACAGGGTCCCTTCGCCCAGCTTATCCACAATCAGCAACCAGGAAATACCAGTCAGCAACGTAAAGCCAACACAGCAAAAGCACAGCAGTAGTAGTACGGTTCCGGCCACATTAAAATAGGGAATAAGCGCAGAACTGATCACATCGCCAATCAACCCACCGGCGGTAAAGCTGAACAGATCATCAAAATTAATGCTGAATATGCCGGTTAAGCCAAGCAAAATCAGGACTGCGCCAATCAAACGCAGCCCAATTGTCAGGTAATCCAGTTCGCGCCAGGTCTTGATGTTATGAAAAATAAACCAGCCAATAAAAGCACAGCAAAATGGCGTGGCATAAGCCAGGTAACCAAAGGTAAAAAAGAACAGATCGGCTGTCCAGGCGCCAGTAGGACCCACCCAGTTATGAACACTATTCTGCAGGCCAGCCTGACTCCAGCCAGGATCGCCCGGATGAAAAGAGGCTAACGCCAATAATAAAAAGAACGCCAGAGCACAGGCAATAATAATACCTGTCTCCCATATGCGTTGAACGCCAGAAAGTCGCACCATATCCCTAAATATCTCTCTTTGCCGGTGTTACAGACACCAGTCATTGGTTTTATTTTTGCGCACGTACCCGGGTCACAGAAGCGGCTGGCTTCAGCGGGTGACCCAAAAGTTTATCATACCATCCTGACCTTATTTTGTATTAATTCGCAGGCTATTGGTACTTTTAACTTCTTCCATTACCACGTAGGTTCTCGAGGCACTCACACCAGGCAGCCTTAATAATGTGTCCCCCAGCAATTTTCGGTAGCTCGACATATCCGCCACCCGGGCTTTTAACAAAAAGTCGAAGTTACCAGAGACCAGGTGACACTCTTGTATATCATCGTGCTGCTGAACGGCAGCTGAAAATTCGGCAAAAATATCCACCGATGTTTTGGTTAAAGTGATTTCCACAAACACCAGCATGGCGGCACCCAACTGATGAGGGTCCAGATGAGCGTGATAACCTTTAATATACCCTTGAGACTCCAGGCGCTTTACCCTTTCTAAACAGGGGCTTGGGCTCAACCCAACCTGTTTTGCCAGCTCAACGTTAGAAATTCGACCGTCTTTTTGCAGCATGGAAAGTATGTTGCGGTCTATTCTGTCGAGATGTTTGGGTGTTTTCACCAGCATATTAAATACTCCAAAAGGCCTTTTTAGAAGAATATTACACTGGCAATAAAAAAACTACAGCAGATATATTTTAAAACCTTTCGATATACTAGCATCATTAGTAACTCAATAGTTTAAACAGGCAGAGACAATTATGTTAGTGGGTGTTCCTAAAGAAATTAAAAACCACGAGTACCGCGTAGGCTTAACTCCGGCGGCGGTGAAAGAGTTTGTAACGCATGGTCATAAGGTAATGGTCGAGACTAACGCTGGCACAGCCATTGGTTTTACCGATGAGATGTATGTGGAAGCCGGTGCTAGCATTGCCGCCAGTGCCGAGCAGGTTTTTGCCGAAGCGGAAATGATCGTTAAGGTAAAAGAGCCGCAGCCGCAGGAATGTAAACAACTAAGCCGTGGCCAAACACTTTACACTTACCTGCACCTGGCACCCGACCCAACCCAGACTGAATTACTGATTGAGTCCGGCGCAACCTGTATTGCTTATGAAACGGTTACCGATGCACGGGGTGGCTTGCCATTATTGGCGCCTATGAGTGAAGTGGCTGGCCGTATGTCGGTTCAGGCCGGCGCTCATTATCTTGAAAAAGCGCACGGCGGCAGCGGCACCTTATTAGGCGGCGTACCTGGAGTAGCTCCGGGTAAAGTGCTGGTTATTGGTGGCGGTGTGGTGGGTACACAAGCCGCTAAAATGGCATTAGGCCTTGGCGCCGATGTGACTATTCTGGACCGTTCACTGCCGCGTTTACGCCAGTTGGATGATATCTTTAATGGTCAGGTGAAAACCGTTTATTCTACCGTTGATGCTATTGAGCATTATTCAGCGTCTGCTGATCTGGTGGTTGGTGCGGTACTTATCCCGGGTGCAGCGGCGCCGAAACTGCTCAATGAGCAACATATTGCCAATATGAAAAAAGGCTCTGTAGTAGTAGACGTGGCTATCGACCAGGGCGGTTGTTTTGCTACATCAAAAGCCACCACTCACCAGGATCCGGTTTATATTGTTGACGGTGTGGTGCACTACTGCGTAGCAAACATGCCTGGCGGTGTAGCACGTACCTCTACTATGGCATTAAACAACGCTACTTTACCGTTTGGTCTGGCGTTAGCCAATAAAGGGCCTAAGCAGGCCATGATGGAAGACATTCACCTGTTAAACGGCCTTAACGTTCATGAAGGTAAAGTCACCTACAAAGCGGTTGTTGAAGCCTTAGGCGATCAGTTAGGCATTCAATATACGCCAGCAATGGATGCGTTAGCATAGGTTGCGCTAGCGCGTAAAAGTAAATATTTTAAAACGGGGCTGGCAGGCCCCGTTTTTTATGACACAAAGACTAACAAATCTGCCCTTGCCTCTGCCCTGCTTTGCATTAGTATTAACAGTCACTCCATCACCATCGACAGCTCAATCTTATGTGGTTCACTCATGTGGCTTAGTTACGCTTATTACGTATTATTGCTTACCGCGCTCGCTGTAATGCTGGCCCAGTTATCATTCAGACCGGTAAGAGTTGAGCATATCCTTACTGCTATTTTTAGCGGGTCGCTGGCGATGGTGGCGCTGCAGGTACTTACCGCCGAATCAGGCAGTGCTTATCAGTATGTGTTTGCACTGGGCACCTGCGCTACCTGTAATGTTATCTGGCTGATATCCCGTGCGTTGTTCAGGGGCACTCAGGCCCTTGCAACACAGCATTATCTATTTGCCGGCGCAATCGCCCTGTTAGTCGTCACCAATCGCAGTCTGGAACTGATGGTGTCGGTTGACTGGCTTACAGCGCAAAAGATTGGCTGGATACAGGGTGCTGTTTCTGAAGTCACGCAGTTGTTATCTTCTACCATTCTGGCACTGGCTTTCTGGGAGGCAGTACGTGGCTTTAATAATGCAGATAAACCGATGCGGCACCAACGGTTATTGTTTGCCACCACGTTTTTCAGCGGCGTATTCAGTTGTACGGTGATAGCAGACGGCATGTTATCCGGCGCAGTCAGTGGGCAGGTTAGACCCTGGCTCGTGGTGAGTTCAGCTCTGGCCATTCTGCTGACAACCCTGGTCATTTTAGTCTGGCAGCGCCAGGTACGCAGGCAAAGTAGCCGGTTAACGTCGGCTGCCAGTCAACAAAGTCAATTAGATAATACCGCGACCTTCGAAGACAAACAGCTGGCCGCACAAATCCGGCAACTAATGGAACAACAAAAGTGCTTTCTTCAACACGACTTAAAGACCATTGATATAGCGACCGCCCTGCAGGTATCAGAATACAAGGTCAGCCGGGTCATCCGCACTATGACGTCCTCGGCCAATGTGAATCAGTTTATCAATGGCTACCGAATTGCCCATGCCAAACAATTATTAACTGCCGGGCATTGTCGGCACTGGACCATTTTAGTCATTAGTCTGGAATCGGGATTTGCCTCACTAGCGCCCTTTAATCGTGCATTTAAAGCCAGCGAGGGCTGTACGCCTAATCAATACCGCCAGCAACATCTGGCGGTTGAGTCAGCACAAGCCTGAGTGGGTAACTCGCAGCCCTCAGTCAGCCAGCAATGATACGTGGCCCCCACATCATCATGGTAGCCGCGGCGGTACCAATCAAAGTGATAAGTATGGCAATTCCCACTGCGATGGTGGCTATAACGCGACTGGCCACGGTATTACGCGCGCGAGCCCTTAAAATTAGTTCCGCAATCAACATGGGCAACAGATAAGAAGCAAACGACAGAATAACATCAGCCGGACCATCGAGGTTGGCGCTGTTACCCCGTGGTCCCTGATTGAGCATAAACCAGCCCATCAGCAGTAATCGAAATGTCCATACCCCGTTAATTAAGATAAACGCATGCACGGCAAAACGCTGATGACGCTCGAAATCCCGTTGCACTGCATAGCGCCAGGCAAAGTAAACCATTACCGGAATTAGTAAACCATTCAAGGTAACCCCCAACGCGCCTAAATCACTCAGGCGACTTCCGGTTACCCAGGTAAGATACAAGCCACCAATGGCCCCCAACAGGCCAAAGGTCAGATAAACACGGCCATTGATACGGTGAAATCGTGGGTAATGGTGGCGAATCGCCGGAAACAGCTGGAATGTGCCGCTCAGGCTAATCAGCATCACGGGTATCACATGGAGCAATAAAATGGCGTTATTAATGGTGTCGCCGTTTACATATCCCCTGATCATATAAGCGTAGCGGGACTCATCCAAATGCCCGGTTAACAGCGGCAACGTAAATTGTACAAGGATGTATAACGCAAATATCCACTGGCCGGTGAGAATAATCGCCACCCAGGCTTTTAACATTAATTCGAACTTGTGATTTAGCCTCGATTGGAATGATGGCTGAGTGTTCAAATCGGAAGTGATAACTCGTGACATATAAAGCCCTTTCAACATTTAGCAGGCTTTAAGCATGCCAATTTCGACATAAATCGCTTATCGAATTTGGAATCTGATCGTCAAAAATTAAAAAGAGTTAAAGAGTTAAAAAGTTAAAGGGGTCAGAGTTAATTAATATTAATTAACTCTGACCCCTTTATTTTTTATTTGGTCTTAGATGTCTTACGCCAGGCTTTGATTTACTGCCTGCAGGGCGGCTAACGGGTTTTCAGCTTGTGTAATTGGCCGGCCCATTACCAGGTAGCTTACACCGGCGTCGATGGCATCAACCGGTGTCATAACCCTTTTCTGATCGCCCACATCTGCCCCGGCAGGACGAATTCCAGGTGTTACTAACAGAAACTCGTCGTTATGTGTTTCACGTAACATTACCGCTTCTTTTGCAGAACAAACAACGCCGTCGAGGCCGCTATCGGCCGTTAGCTGGGCCAGTTTGTTAACCTGCTCGGCTGGTGATACCTCTGGCACCACATCATTCAACTGCGCCTGATCCATGCTGGTCAGCACCGTTACCGCAATCAGTTTGGTTTGAGGATGAGCAGACTCTGCAATGGCCTGTTTTGCCGCCATCATCATTTCCTTACCACCGCTGGCATGCACGTTTACCATCCATACCCCCATTTCGGCCGCGGCTTTACAAGCTTTGGCTACGGTATTCGGGATATCATGAAATTTTAAATCCAGAAAAATATCAAACCCTTTGGCGATGAGCGATTTTACAAACTCAGGCCCGAACAGGGTAAACATCTCTTTGCCGACTTTCAGCTTACAAGCACCAGGATCCAGTTGATCTACCAGGGCCATGGCCTTATCGGCATCATCGAAATCCAATGCGACGATCACACGGGCTTCTTGGTTCATTCTCTTTACTCTCCGTCTAGACCTCTAATGGGGTTAACGACCCCCCACTTTTTACAGGATGGACACAGCCAATACAGTTTGCGACCAGAAAAGCCACAGCTCTTACACCGGTAACGCGGACGCTGTTCAATTTGCTTGGCCACCAGTTGCCGTAACTGCTGATAGGTGGCCTTCGCGTTGGCATCATCACTTAACTCACAATACAACTGCATCAGGCGATGGAAGCCACGCATGGTAGGCGTTTTTTGCAGTTGTTCAAATAAATAATCGGCGGCGTGCTGCACTTCGCCCTTGTTGGAAAATACATCCACCATAGCCAGGTACAAGGTGGCACTTTGCACCCAGTTATCATTTAACAGGTTCTCAAATTTCTGCCAGTCACCGGTTTCACTGGCGATTTGCTCAAGTAACGGCACCGCTTCAATAAACCAGTTCTTATCACGATTAGCGACCTGCACCAGGTATTCACCGGCTTCTTTTAAGCGGCCCTGATCAAAGGTAACTTCACCCAGCATCAACCAGGGTCTGACCGCTTGTTCATCTACGTTGACGGCTTTTTGCAGTACCTTCAGTGCTGCCGGGATATCCTCGTTATCTAACTCGAGCTGGGCCTGCTCACAATAAAAATGACCGAGTTTACTGCGAATACTGTCATTTTCAGCCAGCATTTTTTCGGCGAGCTCTATGGCCCGGCCCCACTCTTTCGTGGTTTGGTATATTGCAAATAACTGCTGCTGGGCAAACTCGAAATGCTTGTCGGAATTAAGCAGGCTTACGAAAGCCCCTTCCGCCCTTTCCAGAAAACCGGCCTGCATGTAATCGCGGCCTAGTTCCTTAAGGGCTAACTCACGCTGGGTAGCCTGAATTTCATCACGACTGACCAGATTCTGATGCACGCGTATTGCCCGGTCTATCTCACCGCGCTGGCGATAGAAATTCCCCATGGCAATGTGGGTTTCCACGGTATCACTGTTGACGTTAATCATTTTAATTAACGTATCCACGGCCCTGTCGGGCTGGTCAGACAGGAGAAAGTTTAATCCACGGAAATAATGTTTAGAGAGAATACTGGATTGTTTTCGCTGCGCCTGGCGAACGCTGTTGCGGCCCATTATGTAACCATAACCGGCTGCTACTGGTAGCAGTAAGAATAACAGCTCCAGCATGACGCTTATTCTTTCTGCAACTTGTTAAGCTTAGCCTGCGCCCGCATCAGCTTAACCCTCAGCGTGAGCCAGCTGCTTAGAATGGCCAGAACGCCTACTACAACGCCTAATCCCAGTGCGATGGCAATTAGCGTAGCAACGGTCATATTAGCCTTAGCAATCAGGTAATTTACTGAAATTACAGCATCATTTTGAGAACCAACGGCAATCGCCAGTACCAGAATCGCAATAATGCAAAGTAAAAATGCTAAGCCTTTCAAGAGCGTGATCCTAAATAAAGAAATTAAAATCAGGATAACAAAATGTTGCTGGGGTTACAGCATGCACATACAAAAAAAGCACTGATAACAGTGCTTTTTATTTCTATCCGTTCAGATAATAATCAAGCGATAGACTCATTCACCCGGTCACGTAATTCTTTACCAGGTTTAAAGTGAGGAACGTATTTACCGTCCAGCTCAACCGTTTCACCTGTTTTAGGATTACGCCCCACGCGTGGTGCGCGGTAATGCAAAGAAAAACTACCAAATCCGCGGATTTCGATGCGATCCCCTTTTTGTAAGGTTTGCGCCATTTGTTCCAACATTTCTTTGATAGCGGTTTCTAATTCTTTTGCCGGGATGTGGCGTGCCTGATCAGCGAGCCGCTCAATTAATTCAGACTTGGTCATGTGTAAACCTCTTTGTCATTCAATCCATCAAACAGCTACATCAACAGGTATACGGCATTCACCGTATACCTGATGTATCAAAAAGCTTATTCGCCTTTTGCTGCTTTGAAAGCTTCAGCCATCGCGTTAGCAAAACCACCATCATCTTGCTGGTTCACTTTGTCGATTGCTTCTTTCTCGTCAGCCTGGTCTTTCGCTTTAACAGACAGGTTTACGATGCGGTTCTTACGGTCTACACCGGTGTACTTCGCTTCGATGCTGTCGCCAACGTTAGCCACTTCAGACGCATCTTCGATACGGTCGCGAGAAAGGTCAGCTACACGAATGTAACCGTCAACTTCTTCAGCCAGGTTTACAGTAACGCCTTTGGCATCAACTGCTGTAACTGTACCGTTAACGATAGCACCTTTCTTGGTATCTGTCAGATACTTGTTGAAAGGATCTTCTTCGATTTGCTTAACGCCTAAAGAAATACGCTCACGCTCTGGGTCGACTTGCAGTACAACCGCTGAGATTTCGTCGCCTTTCTTATAATCACGAACCGCGTCTTCACCAGACTTGTTCCATGAAATGTCAGACAGGTGAACCAGACCATCGATGCCGCCGTCAAGGCCGATAAAAATACCAAAGTCAGTGATTGACTTGATCTTACCAGACACTTTGTCACCTTTTTCGTGTGACTTAGCGAAAGTTTCCCAAGGGTTGTCGATGCACTGCTTAAGGCCAAGAGAAATACGACGACGTTCTTCGTCAATTTCCAGTACCATAACTTCAACAGAATCGCCCAGGTTAACAACCTTAGATGGGTGGATGTTCTTGTTAGTCCAATCCATTTCAGAAACGTGAACCAGACCTTCAACACCGTCTTCGATCTCTACGAAACAACCGTAGTCAGTCAGGTTAGTAACCTGGCCAGTGATCTTAGTGCCTTCTGGGTAACGTTGAGCAATTTCTTGCCATGGATCGTTGCCCATTTGCTTCATGCCCAGAGATACACGTTGCTTTTCTTTGTCGAACTTAAGCACTTTAACGTTGATTTCGTCACCAACATTTACGATTTCACTTGGGTGCTTAACGCGTTTCCAAGCCATGTCAGTGATGTGCAGCAGGCCGTCAACACCGCCCAGATCTACGAACGCACCGTAGTCTGTCAGGTTCTTAACGATACCTTTAACTTCGTGACCTTCTTCCAGGTTAGCCAGAAGAGTTTCACGCTCTGCACTGCTTTCTGCTTCGATAACAGCACGACGAGAAACAACAACGTTGTTACGCTTAGCGTCTAACTTGATTACTTTGAATTCAAGCTCTTTGCCTTCCAGGTGAGTGGTGTCACGTACAGGGCGTACGTCAACCAGTGAACCTGGCAGGAATGCGCGAACACTGTTTACTTCAACAGTGAAACCGCCTTTAACCTTACCATTGATAACGCCTTTAATAGTGGCTTTATCATCGTAAGCTTTTTCCAGCTCAACCCACGCTTCGTGACGCTTAGCTTTTTCACGAGACAGGATAGTTTCACCAAAGCCGTCTTCTACTGCGTCTAACGCTACGTCGACTTCGTCACCTATTGCGATTTCTAATTCGCCTTCGGCATTTTTAAATTGTTCAGCTGGGATAGCACTTTCTGATTTGAGACCTGCGTCAACAAGAACGATGTCTTTATCAATTGAAACTACGGTACCCTTTACAATTGAACCAGGACGAGTTTCCAGTTCTTGTAAGCTCTCTTCAAAAAGTTGTGCAAAATTTTCAGTCATATGATTCAGTAAATAATTTAAGTTGACATCCACATTTCTATCCGGATAACGTGGGGTTATTAAACAAAGTCGTCACCTCCTGTGACAACGATTGCGATGGTCAAAACAACCCTGGCTTTACAGCCTGGAATTAATAATTTCCATTGCACTTTCAAAGACTTGGGTAATATCCAAATCTGTTGAGTCGATCACTACAGCGTCTTCTGCCGGTACCAATGGCGCTATGGAACGATTCGCATCGCGATCATCCCGGGCTTTGATATCGGTTAAAAGGCGCGCAATGTTAACATCCAGACCTTTATCTTTCAACTGATTATAGCGACGCTCGGCGCGGGCTTCAGCGCTGGCGGTCAGGAATAATTTTACATTGGCATCAGGGAACACCACCGTGCCCATATCGCGACCATCGGCAATCAGTCCTGGCGTTTGTTGAAACGCACGCTGACGGCGTAATAATGCTTCACGCACGCGGGCCAGCGAGGCAATCTGTGAAGCGGCTGCGCCGACTTCTTCAGTGCGAATATCATCGGTGACATCTTCACCTTCAAGTACCACGCGGCGCTGTTCGTTGTCGGTCTCAAAACTTACGTCAAGACCAGAGGCCAGCGGGACTATTGAACTTTCGTCGTCTACGGGTAGATCGTGGTGCATAGCGGCTACGGCTAAAACACGATAAATTGCGCCACTGTCTAAAAGGTGCCAACCCAGTTGTTCAGCGATCAATGCGCTAAGTGTGCCTTTCCCTGCGCCACTCGGACCATCTACCGTTACTACGGGTATTGGATGCATACCTGCTCCAGTTATTTAATAAAATGTTAATAAGAACTCGAAAACGGCGGCAATTATACCCGTGTAAGCCAAATAGGCAATGATACACGTCAATAAATCCCCGGGGATAATACCTAAGTTTGTAGTCAATGCGCGCTGGCCTGCCGACCAGCGCAATTGATAGTAGATCTGAAATCTGTCTTATCGATGACAGATTGTGGCAAAACGGGTGAAATAATCGGGGAAAGTTTTAGCAGTACAACCCGGATCGTTAATGGTAACCGGCGTGTCACTGAGTGATACCAGTGAAAAACACATCGCAATGCGGTGATCGTTATAAGTGTCAATAGCGGCATGTTGCAGCGAAGCTGGCGGTGTTACCCGAATATAATCGTGCCCTTCCTCTACTTCCACACCCAGTTTACGCAGCTCAGTAGCCATTGCAAATAACCGGTCGGTTTCTTTTACCCGCCAGTTATAAATGTTACGAATGCAGGTTTCACCTTCCGCAAACAAGGCCGTGGTGGCAATTGTCATGGCCGCATCCGGGATGTGGTTCATATCCATGTCCACACCTTTAAGCGGCGCGCCATGAATCACAATGCAATCATCAAACCATTCTACCTTTGCGCCCATGGCTTCCAGCACATCGGCAAAACGAATATCGCCCTGAATACTTTGTTTGCCAATCCCGGTGACTTTTACGGTACCACCTTTAATAGCACCGGCTGCCAGGAAATAAGACGCCGAGGAAGCATCGCCTTCCACCATAAAGGTTTCCGGTGCTATATAGTGCTGTCCTGCTTTGATCACAAAATGCTGATAAGCCTGATTTTCAACGGATACCCCAAATTTGGCCATGGTATCGAGGGTAATATCGATATAAGGTTTGGAGACCAGCTCACCTTTAATGGAAATGGTGGTGTCTTCAGCAAATAATGGCGCCGCCATTAACAAGGCAGTCAAAAACTGGCTCGACACGCTGCCATCTACCGAAAGTGCCCCGCCTTTTAACTGGCTGCCATTGATTTTAAGCGGTGGGTAGCCGGCGTTTTTCAGATACTGAATATCCGCTCCGGCTTCCTGTAAGGCATCAACCAAATCACCAATGGGACGTTCTTCCATGCGTGGCTCACCGGTTAATTCAACGGTGACATCAGACGCCGCAAGTGCAGCACACAGAGGGCGCATAGCGGTACCCGCATTACCCAAAAACAGGCTCAACGGTTCTGCTACGTTAAACGCACCGCCTAAACCGGTTACTTTACATTCGGTTTTATCGGTGCTTAAGCTGTACTCTACGCCAAGCAATTTAAGCGCATCGAGCATATGACGGATGTCATCACTGTCTAATAAGTTAGTCAGTCGGGTTTCGCCCTCTGCCAGAGCTGCCAGGAGTAACGCCCGATTAGACAAACTCTTTGAGCCTGGCACATTGACGGTACCGTCGATTTTGTTGACCGGCTGTAACGTTAACTGCTCTGCACTCATGCGTGATGCTCCTCGAAGTCTTTCATAAAGCTCACCAGGGCTTCTACGCCGTCGATAGACATTGCGTTATAAATGCTGGCGCGCATTCCGCCTACCGAGCGATGACCTTTGAGTGCCAGTAAACCCGCTTGTTTGGATTTTTCCAGGAACACTTTATCCAGCGCCGGATCGGCTAAATGAAAAGGTACATTCATAATAGAACGGTTGCCCGGATGCACGTTATTGCGGTAAAACGATGAATCATCAATCGCTTTATACAGTGTGTCTGCTTTGTGTTGATTCAGACTCGCCATGGCCTCTACCCCGCCCTGGGCTTTTAACCATTTAAACACCAGCCCGGCCAGATACCACGAAAACGTGGGCGGCGTGTTATACATGGAGTCATTGTTGGCCATCAGCTCATAATCGAAAATTGAAGGGGTGCTCTGACGCGCTTTACCCACCAAATCGTCGCGTACAATAACCACAGACAAGCCTGAAGGCCCAATATTTTTCTGTGCACCGGCATAAATAATACCGTATTTGCTGACGTCAATCGGCGCCGACAGAATGTTCGATGACATATCTGCCACCAGGGGAACATCGCCCGCTTCAGGTAGCCAGTTGTAGGCGATCCCATCTACCGTTTCATTGGGGCAGAAATGAAGGTAAGCAGCACTTTGGTCAATGTCAGCTAACGCCGGTTGAGGCATAAACTGATAGCCATTATGATCAACCACTTCACCAATTACTTTGGCATTATTGTATTTGGCCGCTTCGGCCACTGCGCCTTTAGACCAGGAGCCACTGACCAGATGTAACGAGGTATCGTCCTGCGTTGAAATGTTAAGGGGTACCGCAGCAAACTGACCGCGCCCACCACCTTGCAGGAACAAGACCTTATAGTTTTCCGGTACGTTGAGCAGATCTCGCAAATCCTGTTCAGCCGTCGCGGCGATTTCGATAAAGTCCGCGCCGCGGTGGCTGACTTCCATCACCGAGCAGCCACTGTCCCGCCAGTTAATAAATTCCTGTTGTGCCTGTGCCATCACTGCAGGAGGCAGCATGGCCGGGCCAGCACTAAAATTGAATACGTTTTTCATGAGCTTCTTAAATACTGTCAGGAAGCACTTATTGTTTTACAGCACTATTGGGGTACTGATGAATAAATGCTTTCATACACTAAAAAACAAGCGGCAATAAGAGCCGCTTGCGATGCTTGTTGTATCCTTTATCGCAGGATTATTCGTCTGTCGTTGACTCATCTGCGCCGTCTTGCGCGGCGTTGGTGTCGACGGCCTCAGCCTCGTCACCTTCGGCTTCGATTAAATCAGCCTCTTCGATTTCTTCGATTCGCTGCAGGGCAACTAACTGCTCATTTTCACCCGTACGGATCAATCTCACGCCCTGGGTATTTCGCCCAACGGTAGAGACTTCGCTCACCCGGGTTCTTACCAGCGTGCCGGCGTTACTGATCAGCATGATTTCATCGTTTTCATCAACCTGAACCGCCCCTACCACTTTACCGTTGCGATCCGATACCTTGATTGACACAACGCCCTGGGTTGCACGACTCTTAGCCGGGTAATCATCCAGCGGTGTACGTTTACCGTAACCGTTTTCGGTGGCAGTCAGTACCGCACCGTCACCACGTGGCACGATTAGCGAAACAACTTTCTGGCCATCTGGCATCTTAATACCACGAACACCTGTTGCAGTACGGCCCATTGGACGCAGTGCCAGCAGCTCTTCGCCGGTTTCCGGATCAAGCTTCACTGCACCGGTTTCTGCGTCGCGTTGCTTCTCGTTGAAGCGCACTACTTTACCAGCGTCTGAGAACAACATGATGTCATCATCACCGTGCGTAATCGCTACGCCGATCAGCTCATCACCGTCATTCAGGTTAACTGCAATAATACCGTTAGAACGAGGACGTGAATACATTGTCAGGCTGGTTTTCTTAACCACACCGGCTGCCGTTGCCATCAACACGAACTTGTCTTCTTCAAACTCTTTGATTGGCAGGATAGCGGTAATACGTTCGTCTTCTTCCAATGGCAGAATGTTAACAATCGGACGACCACGGGCGTTACGGCTGGCCAGTGGCAGCTGATACACTTTCAGCCAGTACAAGCGGCCACGGGTAGAGAAACATAAAATATGATCGTGAGTATTGGCAACCAGCAGCTTGTCGATGAAGTCTTCATCCTTCATCTTCGTTGCCGACTTACCACGGCCACCGCGGCGCTGGGCTTCATACTCAGACAGTTTCTGATATTTCACGTAGCCTTCGTGAGAAAGGGTAACCACCACTTCTTCACGTTCAATCAGGTCTTCCAGGTCTATGTCGTGGCTGGCAGCGGTAATTTCGGTACGACGCTCATCGCCGAACTCATCACGCACTTTTTCCAGTTCTTCACGAATAACTTCCATCAGACGTTCCGGGCTACCCAGAATGTGCAGTAACTCAGCAATCAGCTCAAGCAGTTGCTTGTATTCGTCGAGGATTTTTTCGTGCTCAAGACCAGTCAGCTTGTGTAAACGCAGATCAAGAATGGCCTGTGCCTGTTGTTCGGTCAGATAGTATTTACCATCACGGATACCAAACTCCGGCTCCAGCCAGTCTGGACGTGCCGCATCATTACCAGCACGTTGCAGCATTTCTGCCACGTCGCCGAGTTCCCAACCGGAACCTACTAATGCCTGTTTAGCTTCTGACGGACTGGGCGACGCTTTAATTAATTCGATCACCGGATCGATGTTAACCAGTGCAATCGCCAGACCTTCAAGGATATGGGCGCGGTCACGGGCTTTACGTAATTCGTAAACCGTACGACGGGTAACCACTTCACGGCGGTGTAATACAAACGCCTGCAGAATTTCTTTAAGGTTAAAGACCTTCGGCTGATTGTTATCCAGTGCCACCATATTAATACCAAACACGGTTTGCATTTGTGTATTGGCATACAGGTGGTTAAGCAGCACTTCTGCTGATTCATTGCGTTTCACTTCAACAACAATGCGCATACCGTCTTTATCCGACTCATCGCGCAGAGCAGAAACACCTTCGATACGTTTTTCTTTTACCAGCTCGGCAATCTTTTCGATTAAGCGGGCTTTGTTTACCTGGTAAGGAATTTCGGTAACGATAATGGTTTCTTTACCATTGTCTTCGGTTTCAATCTCAGCGCGGGCGCGCATGTAGATTTTACCGCGACCAGTCCGGTAAGCATCAACAATGCCTTTACGACCACTGATTAATGCCGCGGTTGGAAAGTCCGGACCCGGAATGTATTCCATTAGCTGGTCAACATCCAGTGACGGCTCATCAATTAAAGCGATACAGCCGTTAACAATTTCGGTGAGATTGTGTGGGGGTATGTTAGTAGCCATACCAACCGCAATACCAGAAGACCCGTTGACCAACAGATTGGGGATTTTTGTTGGTAATACATCCGGAATATGTTCTGTACCATCATAGTTAGGTACAAAATCAACGGTTTCTTTATCCAGATCGGCAAGCAGTTCGTGAGCAATTTTTGCCATCCGAACTTCGGTATAACGCATAGCGGCGGCGGAGTCGCCATCTACCGAACCAAAGTTACCCTGACCATCGACCAGCATGTAACGTAAAGAAAATGGCTGCGCCATACGTACAATGGTGTCGTACACCGCTGAATCACCATGGGGGTGATATTTACCGATGACGTCTCCCACCACACGGGCAGACTTTTTATAAGGTTTGTTAAAGTCATTCTTCAACTCATTCATGGCAAACAGTACACGGCGGTGTACTGGTTTCAGGCCATCACGTACGTCAGGCAGTGCGCGCCCAACGATAACGCTCATCGCATAATCCAGATACGACGTTTTGAGCTCTTCCTCAATATTAACGGGGAGAATTTCTTTGGCGTTATCAGTCATAAACTGCTTGGTCCCTTATTATAAGTTTGTCGTAATCCTGATAGTTCCTGACGATCCTGCGTCGGGATCCCCTTGGATCACGCATTGGGGGTCTTCTAATTAACCAATGAGTTTATCACCCAAATCAGCATTTATGTAGTGATTAATGCATCCTTACGACCACTTATCCGCCAAGCGTTTATTTTTTGCGCGATTGCTATCCCGGGCGGCAAATAAGCCATGTGCAGATTACCGATTTGCGGTAATGTAAAACGGATATTGAACTTCAGGTAAGATGAAATCTCACACTCATGACACAAACACAGCAAAATGTAGATCAAACGGAAATCGATAAGTTTTCTGAAATCGCCGCCCACTGGTGGGACCCACAAGGCCAGTTTAAGCCTTTACATGCCATCAACCCTTTACGACTCTCCTATATAGAGGAAAGAAGTGACGGCCTATTTGGCAAACACATTCTGGATGTCGGTTGCGGTGGCGGTATTCTGGCCGAATCGCTGGCTGCAAGAGGCGCGGAAGTAACCGGTATCGATATGGCCAGTGCTTCACTGGAAATCGCCCAGTTGCATAGCCTGGAAAGCGGCGTGAAAGTGGATTATCGCTGTGTAAGTGTTGAAGACCTGGCGCTGGAACAACCAGAATCTTTCGACGTGGTAACCTGTATGGAAATGCTCGAGCACGTGCCCGACCCGAGTTCGGTTATCCGGGCCTGTGCAACATTGGTAAAGCCCGGCGGTAAGGTGTTCTTTTCGACGTTAAACCGTAATCTCAAATCTTACCTGATGGGCATAGTCGCAGCCGAGTATGTATTGCAGTGGGTGCCTAAAGGGACACATCAGTATCAGCGTTTCCTCAAACCGTCTGAATTAATGAAGATGGCCGATCAGACTGGCTTGTTTACGCGCTCTGCCACCGGCTTACATTTTGATCCCTTTAATCAGGCATTCGTATTATCGGATCGGAACGTTGACGTCAATTATATTTTGCAATGTGAAAAATGAACATCACACAATATATAGTGCCAATAAATTATTCTAAGCACTATATATCGCAATTTTATAAAAATTAAATATTCGGATTAAATTGTTTTAAGCGATCGTAAAAAAAATCTAAAGTGCTTGCATTCGTCCAGATCTTGCTTCGTTCAAACGTCAAAGGTTAGTCAATACTAACCTTTTTACAGAGAAGATTTGATCGCTGAATTAAGCACCAGATATTGGGTTGCATTAAAGTCAAAACCTCACTATCTTGTGTTTATCCGATAGCAGTCTTGTTTAAAAAACCGACTGATACAGGTATTTCTCAGGCGGATTAAACATTCACGGATCGAAGCGATCGCCGATGGATCCCTTCGAAATTTATAATTTAAAACATATTGGGCAGTGCAAGCTTGCCCCGCGAAAAGCGCTAACTGACAAACGGCCACTAAAATGAATAACAATTTATCAGTCACCAAACGCAATGGTGAAAAAGAGCCCATTGATCTCGATAAAATTCACAAAGTCATTACCTGGGCAGCCAAGGGACTCAATAATGTCTCGGTATCACAGGTAGAAATTAAAGCCCACATTCAGTTTTACGACGGTATCAAAACCGCCGAGATCCATGAAACTCTCATTAAATCAGCAGCAGACCTGATCTCAACTGAAGCGCCGGATTACCAGTATCTGGCGGCGCGCCTGGCCATTTTCCATTTACGCAAAAAAGCGTTTGGTGAATTTGAGCCACCCAAGTTATTCAATCATGTTGCCCGTATGGTCGACATGGGTAAGTACGATACGCACTTACTGGAAGATTATACGCCAGAAGAATTTGCCGAGCTGGATAGTTACATCGATCACTGGCGTGACATGAATTTCAGCTATGCGGCCGTTAAACAGCTGGAAGGTAAATACCTGGTGCAAAACCGGGTTAGTGGTGAAATCTACGAAAGCGCCCAGTTCCTCTATATTTTGGTCGCGGCCTGTTTATTCGCAAACTATCCAAAAGAGACCCGTTTGCAGTACGTACGTCGTTTTTACGATGCCACCTCTACATTCAAGCTGTCTCTGCCAACGCCTATTATGTCGGGCGTACGTACCCCTACCCGTCAGTTCAGCTCTTGTGTATTGATTGAAACCGGCGACAGCCTGGATTCTATTAATGCCACCGCCAGTGCCATTGTTAAATACGTGAGCCAGCGTGCCGGTATCGGTGTTAACGCCGGCCGAATTCGCGCATTGGGCAGCCCTATTCGCGGTGGTGAAGCCTTCCACACCGGTTGTATCCCGTTTTACAAATACTTCCAGACAGCGGTTAAAAGCTGTTCTCAGGGCGGTGTTCGTGGCGGCGCAGCAACGTTGTTTTACCCGTTATGGCATCTGGAAATTGAATCACTGCTGGTACTGAAAAATAACCGTGGTGTAGAAGAAAACCGCGTACGTCATCTCGACTACGGCGTACAGTTTAACAAGCTGATGTATCAGCGCATGATGAAAGACGATTACATCACGTTGTTCAGCCCATCCGATGTACCGGGCCTGTACGATGCCTTTTTTGCCGACCAGCCTAAGTTTGAAGAGCTGTACATTAAGTACGAGCAGGACGAGTCAATCCGCAAGAAACGCATTAAAGCCATGGAACTGTTTGGTTTGTTTATGCAGGAACGCGCCAGCACTGGCCGTATTTACCTGCAAAATGTTGATCACTGTAATACGCACAGTCCGTTTGATCCTACCGTTGCGCCGGTACGTCAAAGCAACCTGTGTCTGGAAATTGCGCTGCCAACCAAACCACTTGAACATGTTAACGATGAAAACGGCGAAATCGCGCTCTGTACTTTGTCGGCCTTTAACTTAGGCGCTATCAAGTCGCTGGATGAATTTGAAGAGTTATCAGATTTAGCCGTTCGTGCCCTGGACAGCCTGTTAGATTATCAGGACTACCCGGTACCGGCAGCTTACAATGCCACGATGAATCGTCGTACGCTGGGTATTGGTGTGATTAACTTTGCTTACTACCTGGCCAAAAATGGCGTTAAGTATTCAGACTTCAGTGCTAACAGCCTGGTACACAAAACCTTCGAAGCCATGCAGTATCACCTGCTCAAAGCGTCGAACAATCTGGCGAAAGAAAAAGGCGCATGTCCTAAGTTTAATGAAACCACCTATTCGCAGGGTGTTCTGCCAATCGACACTTACAAGAAAGATCTCGATGCCGTATGTAACGAACCTCTGCATCTCGACTGGGAAGGACTGCGCAAAGACATCGTAGAACACGGCTTACGTAACTCTACCCTGTCGGCACTGATGCCATCGGAGACCTCTTCTCAGATTTCTAACGCGACCAACGGTATTGAACCGCCACGCGGCCACATTAGCGTTAAATCGAGTAAAGACGGTGTGCTTAAACAGGTTGTTCCTGAGTATGAGCGCTTAAAAGATCAATACGAACTACTGTGGGATATCCCGTCTAACGATGGTTACCTGCAATTGTGCGGTATTATGCAAAAATTTGTCGACCAGACCATTTCGGCTAACACCAGCTATAACCCGTCTAAGTATGAGAACAGCAAGGTGCCTATGCGCCTGTTGCTTAAAGACCTGCTTACGGCTTATAAACTGGGCGTTAAAACACTGTATTACCACAACACCCGTGATGGTGCTGCCGATGCGCCGGTGGAAACAACTACCGCCGCCGCAGCAAAACCAGCCGCTCAGGAAGTCGTGATAGAAGAAGACGACGATTGTGCCGGCGGTGCTTGTAAAATATAACATTTGTTCATTTGCCCGGCGTTAGCCGGGCTTCTTATTGCGCTAGTGAAGTGATAATAAAATATGAAATACACCACGTTTAATCAGCAAAATGTGAATCAGCTCGACGAGCCGATGTTTTTTGGTAATCCGGTTAACGTCGCCCGTTACGACCAACAAAAACATTCAATATTTGAAAAGCTCATCGAAAAGCAAATTAGCTTTTTCTGGCGTCCGGAAGAAGTGGATGTCACCCGTGATCGGGTCGACTTTCAAAAGCTGACCGAGCCCGAAAAGCACATTTTCATCTCCAACCTGAAATATCAGACATTGCTTGATTCGGTTCAGGGCCGTAGCCCGAATATCGCTTTTTTGCCGATTATCTCGTTACCGGAACTGGAAACCTGGGTAGAGACATGGTCGTTCTTTGAAACCATCCACTCCCGTTCTTACACGCACATTCTGCGTAACCTGTTTACCGATCCGAGCAGTATTTTTGAAGATATTGTGGTTAACGATGAGATTAAACGTCGCGCTACCGATATCTCCAAGTATTATGATGACCTGATTTACGCCACACAACTCTGGCAAACCCAGGGGGAAGGCATGTACACCAACGATGGCGAACCTTACCCGGTTAACATGCGCGAGCTAAAGAAAAAGCTCTACCTGTGCATGAACTCGGTTAACGCACTGGAAGCCATTCGGTTTTATGTTTCATTTGCTTGTACCTTTGCCTTTGCAGAGCGTGAACTGATGGAAGGTAACTCCAAGATCATCCGCCTGATTGCCCGTGATGAAAATCTGCATCTTACCTCTACCCAACACATTCTGAATCTGTGGGCTAAAGGCAAGGATGACCCGGAAATGGCAGAGATAGCAGAAGAATGCGCTGAAGAAGCCAAAGCCATCTTTATGAAGGCTGTCGAACAAGAGAAGCAGTGGGCAGAGTACCTGTTCCAGCATGGCTCTATGATCGGCCTGAACAAAGAAATTCTGTGTCAGTATGTAGAATACATCGCGAACCAGCGAATGGCCGTTATCGGCATGGGTCAGCCCTATGACGTAACCTCTAACCCGCTGCCATGGATGAACAACTACCTGATCTCTGACAACGTGCAGGTAGCACCACAAGAATCTGAGATCAGTTCTTACCTGGTAGGTCAGATTGACTCTGCTGTTAGCGAAGACGACTTTGCCGATTTCGAATTATAAATAGCAGGCATGACCGACCGCGACAACACCTACCGTATCGATATCCTCGATACGGTAACGGTGACCGCATCACCCGATAAAACGCTGCTGGAAAGCCTTGAATCTCAACAGATTGACGTGCAATACCATTGCCGCGAAGGGTTTTGTGGTGCCTGTCGCACCACCCTGTTGGAAGGCGAAGTGGAATACACTACCGATCCCCTCGCCTTTATTGATGATGATGAGATCCTGCCCTGCTGCTGCAAGCCACTTAACCATTTAAAGATAAAACTGGGTTTTTAACTGTTTAGTAAGGTTAAGGCGATTTGGGGCCGCTGGTTGGCCTGACTGAGTATCGACTGACTGGCTTGCTGGATGATTTGATTTCTTGCCAGACTGGCCGTTTCGCTGGCGTAGTCTGTATCTCTTATTTGTGATTGTGCGGCACGGGTGTTTTCGGCATGAATCGACAGTTTAAGGTTGAGAAAGAACATAATTCGGCATGAAAAACGCCGCTTACGCAGCGATTTTTTTCACCCAAATCACCATGGCCACACCGCCAAGAACGGCCAGTGAACTTAAGATAATCCTCAGAGTGACCGTTTCATCCAGGAACAACCACCCGGCAAATACCGCCAGAACGGGTACGGATAGTTGTAAGGTAGCGGCTTTAACTGCTGGTATGTGTGCAAGAATGCTATACCACAAGGCATAACCTAACGCCGAGGCAATGGCACCAGAGGCAATCGCATAAGCCATGCCCTCAGCATGAAACTCCCCGCCCGGCCAGAATATCACCAGTAATACCAACGCCAACGGCGTGGCGCGGATAAAGTTACCCGCGGTGGCCTCAATAGGAAGTTTAGCGCCTTTCCCTCTTAACGAGTAAATGCCCCAGGCTATGCCTGCCGCCAGCATCATCAGCGCGCTGGAAAGCTGTGGTACTGCCGCGTTAGGCAGCAGGAGCAGGACCAGGCCAACCAGGGCGAGCAGAAATCCGCCCCACTGCAGTGCACTCATCCTTTCGCCTTTAAACAACCCCCAACTGATCATAGTCACCTGCACCGCACCGAAGAGCAGCAAAGCGCCGGCTCCTGTGGTCATGCTGATATAGGCAAACGAAAAGCCGGCAGCATAAACAAACAGCGCTATAGCCGAAGCCATATTGCCTTCTTGTAGCGGTTTTTGGTTACGCATAACCACTAAAAGGGTTAACATCAGGGCGCCACTGGTTAATCGCCAGAAGGTAAAGGATGCCGGGTCGATATCGGTTTCTACCAGCGCCATCCGGCACAGCAACGAGTTAGCCGCAAAAGCCGTCATGGCTAAGCATGCCAACAAAACCAGTTTTATGAGTGACATAGGGTGTCCCGCTAATCGTTTTAAATAGTGTTACATACGGTTTACTAAATTCAATACCACTTAGCGCCTATTCATTACTGATAGCGCTAAATACCAGACCGTATGACAGGCAAAAAAATACCCGCTCAATGGCGGGTATTCTTCAAAATGTGGCAATTAAAGTTTTAAACCCAAACGGTCAGCTACTTCAATGTAGGTTTCTACCACTGAGCCCAGGCCCTGGCGGAAACGGTCTTTGTCCATCTTTTTGCGGGTTTCTTTATCCCACAAACGGCAACCGTCTGGCGTAAACTCATCACCCAGAACAATATTACCGGCGCTGTCCACACCAAATTCCAGCTTATAATCCACTAAAATCATACCGCCCTGGTCGAACAATGCTTTGAGTACATCGTTTACGGCGAATGTCAGCTCTTTCATGCGGGCTACCTGAGCGGCAGTGGCCCAACCAAATGATTCAATATGGTAATCATTCACCATTGGGTCATGCAGCGCGTCATTCTTAAGGAAGAATTCGAACACCGGTGGATTTAGCAGCTTGCCTTCTTCGACGCCCAGACGACGAACCAGAGAGCCCGCCGCTACGTTTCGAACCACACACTCAACCGGGATCATATCCAGCTTTTTCACCAGTGATTCGGTGTCCGAAAGCAGTGATTCTACCTGCGTAGCAATACCGGCTTGTTCCAGCTTGGTCATGATAAAGTGGTTAAACTTATTATTGACCTCGCCTTTACGATCTAACTGTTCGATTTTTTCACCATCGAAAGCCGAAGTATCGTTGCGAAACAATAAAATTAACTTGTCACTGTCGTCTGTGTGATAAACAGTTTTCGCTTTACCGCGATAAAGCTCGTCGCGTTTTTCCATTATAGGTCTCGTATTAAATGTCTAAGCCGTCTTCAGTCATTACCTGTTCAAAAGGTTTGAACAGATCAGCAACCTGTTTGGCATCAAATGGTGTGCTTTCATTATCCATAAAGGTGATAGACGTTTTAGGGCCTAATTTTGTCACCTTCAGGCGATAGTCTTCATAATCCAGCAACTGTGCATCGTCGGATGAAAACAGGTCGCGCCACCAACTCACCTGCTCATCAGTATACTGCACAAAAATCAATCCGTTCGACTTATCTAAATCTTTTACGTTGAAGCCCAGTTTACGCAGTACCAGTTGGATACGTGGCCAGGCAATATCGTAGTTCGCATCGAGCACAAACGCCGGGTTACCGTCGTCATCAAAGCCCATATCCATGTCCAGACCCTGACGAATTTGTGCGATACGACGATTGGTTTCGAGTTGGTTAAGGTACTCGTAGTGGCCAATCACACGGTTTAACACCATCACTTCGTCGCGGCGTTTTTCCATGGCGTTTAAATCGCCAATCGATTTATCGCCATTTTCGTAATCCAGTAACGCAACCGATAACTGCGCTGTGCGGCCATGAGGTTTTAATTCAACATCAAACTTATAGCGACCTTTACCAGTCACTTCACCTTCGTCAGACGACCAGTCAAACCAGCCGCCATTACCTTCTTCGGTGCTGGCCGGGGCAACGTTCATCCAGCCGGTGATCAGCTCACCCTGTTCAGGACTGAAGTTATCAACGCTGATCCCTTTTTCTTCCAGGTAACCAATCAGTGAATTCCAGATAGTTTTATCCAGCGTCTCTGAATCTCTAATCTGATCGAGCAGAACCGTTGCGCCTTTAGAGCCCTCTTCCACGTGTGAGCCCTGTACCAGCGGGATCACCAGCGCCGGAGGCACTACTTCGAGGTTGCGTCCTACCAGTGTGGTATCTGCAGTCTGTTGCAGAGCCGGAATATTATAGTCGCTGGTAAATTCCGGCGCATCAAGTTCGGTTGGCACTTGTAACTGCGTGCGCTCTGTCGATTTTAAGTATTCGTAACTCCCGGAGGCCGTCACGCGTTCTTGTTGTGAAGCACAAGCAGTAAGAACAAGGCTGGCAATACCGCTGACCAAAGCCAGTTTTTTATTCATAGTTATCTCTTATTCTGAAATTAAAGCGTATTCATGTAATAACGCTTCGATGCTTTTTTGGCTCGCAAGTTCCGGTAAAACCATCGGCAAGCGTAAAAAGGGGCTTTTCATCATGCCCATTTTATACAATGCCCACTTCGGGATCACCGGATTTGGTTCAATAAACAGTGCTGAGTGAAGTTTTTCAATGCTGGCATTGAGCGCCCGACAACGGGCGTTGTCGCCGGCCAGGGCCGCTTCGCACATTTGAGCAATGGCCGCAGGCACAATATTGGCGGTTACCGAAATAACGCCATGGCCGCCTTCACATAAAAATTCACATGAAGTGCCATCATCACCACTAAGGAGAACGAAGTCATCGTTAACTAAAGCCTGGGTGGCTTTTAACCGGGCGATATCGCCGGTGGCGTCTTTCAGGCCAACAATTTTAGGGTGTTTAGCCAGCTCAGCTACCGTTTCAGGCAGCATGTCTGCCACAGTGCGCCCGGGCACGTTATAAAGCAGTACCGGTAAATCGGTGGCGTCGGCTACGGCTTCAAAATGGGCAATCATGCCTTTTTGCTGAGGCTTGTTGTAATAAGGTACAACACTTAAAAAGCCATCGATGCCCAGGCCGGCCATCTGTTCGCTTAGAAAAATAGCCTCTGACGTGGAGTTTGCACCACTCCCGGCAATGATTTTGGTGCGTCCTGCAGCAGCGTCAACCGTTTGTTTGACCACTTCAATATGTTCATCAAAAGGCAGTGTGGCTGACTCGCCGGTAGTGCCTACCGACACAATACCATGAGTGCCCTGTTGGATATGGAACTCCACCAATTCCCGCAGCGCAGGATAATCAATTTGGCCGTCATCAAACATTGGGGTGACAAGCGCAACGTAACTACCGGTAAACATATTCTCTCCACTTTTTGCGAGCGCACATGGTAATTGCCGTACTGGTTAAAAACAAGCATTTGAACGCCCCGAATGCATATTATTACCAGAAAATGACCGTTTTTAATTTTACAGCCCCTAATTTAAATCTGTTTACCGATATCCTTGAATTTATATCCGGGGGAAATCAGACCTGCGGGCGGTTCGACTTTGGCCACGGCTATGGTAGAATCTGCGCCCCTTAATACGAGTCAGGTCCATGAAACAACAGTTAATCGCGGTTATTTTAGGTACCGATCAGGTGGGTATTCTCAGCGATATTGCCACCCTGGTCAGCGAATCAGATTGCAATATTCTTGACAGCAGACACGCTATTTATGGTCAGGAATTCTCGTTAACGATGATCATCGAAGGCACCCATAACGCCATTACGCGGGTCGAACTCAGTATTCCTGAGATGTGCCAGCGCCGTGATCTGTTGTCGATTCTGAAACGTACTCGCGAACACACCAAACAAAATCTGACTCACCTTTACGACGTTGAATTTAATGGTGTGGATAATCCGGGGCAGATCCAGGCCATTACCCGCTTTTTTGCCGACCAGCACGTCTCTATCAGCGCCTTTCGTCAGACCACCAGTGTGGACGATGATAACGGCCACAAAATGATGCGCTTTAAGTTGGTGGTAAATATCCCTGACGACGTTGCCATGCCGGAGTTTCGCTATAACCTGAATTTGCTGTGTCAGGTACTTCACCTGACATCCAACATTATTGATAAACATAAGGGATAATAATATGAATACACTTACTGCCGGTGACGCTGCGCCACTTTTTAGCCTGCCCGATCAGGACGGTAACCCGGTTGCGCTTGAGTCATTGAAAGGTAAAAAGGTACTGGTTTATTTTTACCCTAAGGCCATGACACCAGGCTGCACCGTGCAGGCGCAGGGGCTGCGTGATATTCAAAACGAACTACAGCAGAACAATGTAGTGGTTCTGGGTATTAGTCCGGACGCGGTAAAACGTCTGCCTAAATTTATCGAAAAAGAACAGCTGAACTTTACCCTGCTGTCAGATGAAGATCATACGGTTGCCGATGCGTTTGGCGTATGGGGCCCTAAAAAGTTTATGGGTAAAGAATACGACGGCATCCATCGTATTACCTTCCTGATAGATGAAGAAGGCAACGTTGAACAGGTCTTTAATAAGTTTAAAACCAAAGAACACCACCTGGTCATCCTTAATTATCTGAATAACGGCGAATAACGCCGGCTCCTGGCGGGTCGCCCGACCTGCCAGCATTTAATCACGCAAGTAAACAAACTTTCCCCGTCATTTCAGCGTATTATTTCCTTAGCCCCCCTTTTGAGGAAATATCATGTGTGACAATTCAACCGAACAGGATATACAACGCGTTACCGCGCACGGCGGCACGATTAACCGACGCCAGTTTAATCAGTTGTTGGCATTGGGCACCCTTAGCGCAGTCATGCCGCAGTTTGCAGTAGCCGATGAAAGTATTATGCATCAGGAAGTGACAGTGAAAACCCCTGACGGCATGGCAGACTGTTTGTTTACGGCACCTAAAACCGGCACGCATCCGGCCATTGTCATGTGGCCTGATATTAAAGGCCGCAGAGCGGCTTTTGATGTAATGGGCCAACGCCTCGCCGCACAAGGCTACGCGGTATTGGTGGTGAATCCTTTTTACCGGGATACCAGCGGCGCCGCCCTGCCAAAAGGCGTTGAATTTCCCTCACCTGAAGCGTGGCAAACACTTTCGCCCATGCGCGAAAAGCTCACACAACAAGCCGTGGTAAGCGATGCCCAGGCATTCTTCGCCTTTCTTGATGAGCAATCTTCGGTTGATGCAAAACGCCAGGGGGCGTTAATGGGTTACTGCATGAGTGGCGCATTTACGATGTTTGCGGCAGCCGCCATGCCCGGCAGAATTGGGGCCATTGCCAGCTTCCACGGCGGTGGTCTGGCAACCGATAAGGCCGATAGTCCCCACCATACAGTCGCGCAGTCTGATGCATTGGCACTGCATGCCATTGCCGAGAATGACAATGAACGTTCACCACAGATGCAGCCCCTGCTTAAAGAGGCGTATCAGGCTGCAGGCCTCACCGCTCATATTGAAGTCTATGCAGAGACTTTACACGGCTGGACGCCACCGGATTCCAGAGTCTATAACGAGAAGCAGGCTGAACGAGCCTGGCAACAAACGCTGGCGTTATTCAACCAGGCGTTGTGACTTAAAGAGAAAAAGGGTTACAAAACAACAACGGCCAGTCAGACTGGCCGTTTTATCCGTATTCAGGCTTCATCGCCGGTAGGTTTGTGTTCCGGGGATGACGACCAGGCAGTGACCACCGCTTTCACCAGAGTGGCCAGCGGTATGGCAAAGAAGACCCCCCAGAAGCCCCATAATCCACCGAAGAACAGCACTGCAATAATGATATACAGCGGATGCAGGCTAACCGCTTCGGAAAACAGAATAGGTACCAGCAGGTTGCCGTCCAGCGCCTGAATAATGCCGTAAGCGACCATCAGGTACCAGAACTCGGGCGAAATTCCCCATTGGAACATGGCCACAACCCCTACAGGAATGGTTACCACGGCGGCGCCGATATAAGGTATCAGCACCGAAAGCCCGACCAGTACCCCGAGTAATAAAGCATACCGCAGGTCCATAATGGCAAAGGTTACACAGGACACCCCGCCAACAATAATAATTTCGATGACCTTGCCCCGGATGTAGTTGGCTATCTGCACGTTCATTTCATTTCCTACCTGAGCGATCAGACGACGCTCTCTGGGCAGAATCCGGGAGATACTGTCGGTGAAATACTGCTTGTCTTTAAGCATAAAAAACACCATCAGCGGTACCAGAATGAAATAAATCAACAACGCTGCCACACTGGTAATTGAACCAATTGACGCCGATAAGGCCTGCTCACCAAAATCAACCAGCCGCTGGTTAGCGCCTTCCATCATCTCGTAGATATGTGAAAACTGCACATATTCCGGGTATTTATCCGGCAAGGTCAAAAGCCAGGATTGCGCATTCTGCCAGATAGTGGGCAACTCCTGAGCCAGACTCACGCTCTGCTTGGTGACTACCGGTACCAAACCAATGGCCAGTAACACCATGACCAGAATAAAGCACAGCAGCACCAGGGCCACTGCCGGAGAACGCCCCAGGCCCATACGGTTTAACTGAGTGACCGGCCAGTCCAGTAAATAGGCGACCACGGCGGCTACAATAACCGGCATCAGCATGTCGCCCCACAGCAATAGCAAGGCACTACTGATCAAAATAAGTATAAGCAGCATGGCTGCATCAGGGTCGGAAAACTTGCGTTTGTACCAGCGCCCAAAAACACTAAACATTTAAAATTCCTTCACGCATTTTCTGCCAGCAGTGATTGCACTGCCCGGCTAAAAAGCTAACTACCGGCACTTTACAATTGAGAGCGCTACTATACCGACAAACACTTGAATTGTAACGCATAGAACTTGCACCCTGACGCCCCTTATGGTGTGATCAGACCATCAGCGCGATTGCAGTGTTGCCCCTTCGGCTTCACTGCACCATGGCATGGTAAGGGTGAAATCTGAAATATATTACCAAATTCAGGGAACTGAATGCCGTCAGATTGTCGTATATATAGCAGTATCAGGCTTTATTTGAGGGAAAATGAGACAATTTTTTCGATCCGGTATCCTGGGTGTGTCAATGGGCATGGCTACGGCGTTGTTGCCGGTATCCTCTGTTGGCCAGTCTATCGGTAGCGATAAAAATACGCTGCCGGACATTGGCGTGGTCGCATCAGAAGTCCTTACGCTGGATAAAGAAATGCTGGTCGGTGACGCCATAATGCGGCAAATGCGCGGCCAGGCTCCGGTCATTGACGATCCGGTGCTCACCGAATACATCCAGGATCTCGGCAACCGGCTGGTGCTTCAGGCCGAAAACACCAAGTTCCCTTTCGAATTTTTTATTATCAATAACAGCGCAATGAATGCTTTCGCCTTTTATGGCGGCCATGTGGGCGTGCACTCTGGTATAATTACCCGCGCCGACACAGAAAGCGAAGTAGCGTCGGTACTGGCGCACGAAGTCACCCACGTTACCCAGCGCCATCTGGCTCGTCGCGCCTTATCGCAGCAACGTAGCTCTCCGCTGCAGATAGCTTCGATGTTAGGCAGTATTTTGCTGGCCATGGCCAATCCGGAAGCCGGGATTGCCGCCATGCAGACTTCCACGGCTGTCGCTCACCAGCTCAATATTGATTACACCCGTTCCAACGAGCAGGAAGCTGATCGGATTGGTATTGATATTTTGTATCAGGCGGGTTTCGATCCAAAAGCCGCATCCACATTCTTTGGTAAAATGGCCGAAGAATATCGCACCAGGTCGCTTCCGCCAGAGCGCTTGTTAACGCACCCCTTAACCGAAAAACGGATTGCCGATGCCCGCAACCGCATGCGGCGGTACCCGGATGTAAGACTCCACCCTAGCCTGTCGTTTAATCTTGCTAAAGCGCGCTTGCTGGCCCGGTACCAGTTTGCTCCGGATTATGCACTGGAACACTTTAAAGCGGTGGTCGAGAATGACACGTTCCCAATCCGCGATGCGGGTCTGTACGGACTGGCTATTGCCTATCTGGCCAACGAAGAAAATCAAAAAGCCAAACAGATAAACGATCAGCTATTGGCCAGAACGCCGGGCAACCTGTTTTATGTCGATTTAGCTACGGATATCGCGCTGGCAATGGGCCAGGCTGATGAAGCCATAGCGATGCTACAAAAAGAGCTGCAACACAAACCGCGCAACAGCGTAGTGGTACTAAACCTGGCCAACGCTTACATGGCCAATAAAGATCATGAAACTGCCATTGAGTTAATCCGCGATTATTTGCTGGTACATCCTCACGATCAGCTGGCTTATCAGCTATTAAGTAATGCCTATAAAGCCGAAAAGTCTTATAAGGGGATGCACCAAAGCAAGGCTGAATTACTGGCGCTGTATGGTGCCTATCCCAACGCTATTGATGAGCTTCAGCACGCGTACAACTTTACGGGCGACGATCACCTTGAAAAACAGCGCATCCGGGCGCGAATTCAACAGTTCAGAGACGAACAGGAAAAACTAAAGCAGTTCTGATTGAGCCTGTTGAATAGCACTAATCAGCTTTTCCTGTGTAATTTCTCCGCGCAGGGTCACCGCAACCTCGCCTTCGGGCGAAATAATATAGGTAGTGGGCAATACAATGGGCATCGACACCGGCAAATCCGTCATGGCGTTACTGACTACTACCGGAAAACGAATGTTTTGTCTTGTTACCACTGCGCTGAGCGCTTCGTCGTCGAGTTCATCAAAACTCACACCAAGCACTCTGAACTGCTGTTCATTGTATACCTGGTTAAGCTCGGGAATTTCCCGTAAACAGGGCAGACACCACTCGGCAAAAAAATTTACTACCGTCCATTGCTCACTTTGCCAGCTAAACGGCTGACCTTGCACCGTGTGCACCGTTAGCGGCTGCATAGCTCTGAAGGCAATGCCGCCTGCCAGCGCCACAATCCCGGCAAGCAGCATCAGAACAACACGGAAAGATCCACGTTGTTGCTTTATTCGTTTATAATCTGCGACAATTTTCAATCTGTTCAACCTGATAAGCGTAAGTAAAACATCTGGCGCTATCATAACAACACAATAAATAAGTAGAACACTATGTCTGAAATAAAAATACTGCATAACCCACGCTGTTCAAAAAGTCGCGAAACCCTAAAACTTCTCGAGGAAAATGGCATTGCAGCCGACGTGGTCGAATATTTAAAGCAGCCGCTGACTGAAACCGAGCTTAAAGCCTTATTCGCTAAACTGGGCTTAAGTGACGTGAAGCAAATGATGCGGGTTAAAGAGTCTGAATATAAAGAAGCCGGACTAAACGCCGAGGGAGTGACTGACCAACAGCGCTTTGCCGCCATGGTGCAGTATCCGAAACTGCTGGAGCGCCCGGTGGTCATTAACGGCGATAAAGCCCGAATTGGTCGTCCGCCAGAATCCGTACTGGACATCCTTTAATAATGGGGCCGGTACTGATCCTGTATTACAGCCGACACGGTGCCACTGAGCAGCTGGCGCGGGCAATTGGCGTAGGCGTGGAGGCCGGCGGTGCAACAGCCAGGATCCGCACCGTGCCCGCCATTTCATCCGACCCGCAGGCCGAGCAACCAGACGACCCGGCTGCCGGTCCGCCATACGTAACGCTTGATGATTTAAAAGACTGTAGCGCTCTGGCGCTTGGCAGCCCGACCCGCTTTGGTAATATGGCCGCGCCGGTGAAACACTTTCTCGATTCAACCAGTGGACTGTGGTTAAACGGTGCGCTGATCAACAAACCCGCTTGCGTGTTTACCTCTACATCCAGTATGCATGGTGGCCAGGAGTCTACCCTGCTGTCGATGATGCTGCCGCTGCTTCACCATGGTATGGTGATCGCAGGTCTGCCCTACTCTGAGCCGGCCTTACACAGCACTGCAACCGGCGGCACGCCCTATGGCGTAACTCACCTTGCCGCCAGCAATGTCACCACGTTAAGCAGTGACGAAAAGCAACTTTGCCACGCCCAGGGCAAACGACTGGCTAAGCTGGCCGGAACACTGATATCAATGAACACAGAAAAAGGTAAAGCAGTATGATCCCCATGTCGGCAAAGACCCAACGTTTTCGTTTACTGGCACTGGTCAGCCATCTTGGTTTGCTGGCCTGGATCACATTGTGGCAACTTTTTTTAACAACCGATGAGCAGTATTCACTGGTCTTTATCTTTCTGTTGTACGTTTTACCCTTATTATTGCCGTTGCATGGCATCATTAAGGCAAAGCCTTACACCCATGCCTGGGCAAATTTTATTGCTTTATATTATTTACTTCATGGACTCACTGTCTTTTATGCCGTCGACAGTGAACGTTGGCTGGCCGCAGTGGAAGTTGTGCTGGTAGTCGGTATGTTTACCGGTTGCAGCGTATTTGCCCGCTTACGGGGGCGCGAACTGGGCCTGGGGCTGAAAAAGCTAAAAGAGGAGATGAAAGAGGAATGCGAGAGGTTTTCAAAGCGTTCTTAGCCACCCGCACTGCGGCCGCCTTATCGGCTGCGTTACTGATAGGTGGTTGTGGAGGTGGTGGCGATAACGGTGGCAGCACCGTAACACCCACACCAGGAACTCCAGCACCCGGATTCACCGAAGTTGCACCGGCCCTCACCGTGGATAACCTGCGCCTGTTTGGCGACCTGAATCCCAGTGTCGATGCCTCGGTGGGCTTTGTTGTGCTAAGCAACGACAGCCAGACTCTCGACACCATTGACTGGCAGCAAACCAGCGGCCCCGCCGTTGATTTACTGGCGGCCCATACCCAGGCCGTTGGCTTTGATATTCCGGCAACTGGCACCTATGAATTCACCGTTACCGCTACAACGACATCCGGTGAGCAACGCGCATTAAGCTTCACCCTCACCGCCGAAGCCTCCGGTGCAGAGAATCAGGCCAATATTCGTCTCGACCACATGGCAACCGAGCGCGGCCGGGTGTCTTTACGGGTCGACTCGCCCACCGCCAAAATCATAACCGATGCCCAGTGGGAACAACTGGCCGGGCCCCAGGCCGAAGAGATTGTATATCAGGAAGACAGCACCGGCGGACCATTGCAAAGCGCATTTTTTGCCGCACCGGAAGTGTCTGAAGACCAGGTCATGGAATTTGCGGTAACGCTGACCTTTGATGATGGCACCACAGCCAGTGACACCGTGTTAGTGGGGATCAACGATGCTACGATCAGCAGCAATGGTATCTTTACACAAAACGATATGTACCTGACTACCGACCTTATTCCGTACCGGGCTGATACGCCATGGGCAGAGGGGCTGGCACGCTGCGTTTATACCAATCAGCTGGTTAACAGTTGTACCTTTAGTGATTTGCCATTAATAGGCATGCAAACCAATAACCCCACCATTGAAACCATTTTAGATAAAACGTTGGTGTCACACCCGTGGATGGGCGACCGGTTTGCTGAGTTCCTGCAAATTTCTGCCACATCAGAAGACATGCTGAACTTGCTGCGCGGGGTGACGGCTATAGTGATTTCCTACGAGGTACGCCCGTCATTTTACTGGGTCCGCACCGGTGCTATTTATCTTGATGCGCGCAACTTCTGGCGCACACCTGAAGAACGGGATACGTTAAACACCGCGCCGGATTACCGCAGTGATTTTGGTAACGATTTGCAGTTTGGTATCTACTGGCGTTACGTTAAAGACAACAGCTATTACTATCCACAGGCGTCTCTGGCTGAAAGTAGCCGTAACAGCCGTGATCTGGCACAACTGGAAGCCGCTTTGGCGTGGCTGATGTATCACGAACTGGCCCACGCTAACGATTTCTTTCCGCCGACATCCTGGGCAAGCATCGCTGACACGCAAACGCCATTGAGTTTCTTCCAGAACAATGCGCCGCGCTCTACCCTGCTTTACAACCAATATCCACTGAATTCCTCAGTACTGGATGCCCTGGCTGATGTTTCCTTTGGCGGCGAAACGGCTACCACCGCGCAGCGTAATTACACGGCGAGTGAAGCCGCCGATGAATTCAGCGCTGATATCGCACCGGCGTTTTATGCTTATTACACCGAGCGCGAAGATTATGCCACGCTGTTTGAGCGGTTTATGATGCTACATCGCCTGGGGGTCAGTGCCGATGTGGGCGTCATTGGTACCAATAACAATCCCGATGCGCTTATCACCTGGGGCCAGCGTAACCGGGTCAATCAGGATACGCTGCAGGCCAGAACGGCGTTCACGGTAGAGCGGGTATTACCTAACCTGAATGTAACGCAGATCCAGGCTGAATTACCGGCCACGATCCAACTGCGAGCGAATACCTCGTGGTTTGATTTTGCATCACTGACCAGTTCACCGCGTTTATCACCATTGCGAGTGGACGATTCAGCGCAGCCCTACCGCCCGGCTCTGCAAATACGACACTGGGATAATCACCTGAGGTACTAGGAAGCAGAAGGATCCGCATCTTCAGCCAGCTCTCGTTTAACCAGAGCAACTGAGATTTTCTTTTGTTCCTGTAATGAGCGCTGGTCGAGCCGGTCGAGCAGCGCCATTAAACTGGGCAGGTCTCGCTGGCTGTGATTCAGTAGATAGTGAAGCGCCTGCGCTGATAACGATAATCCCCGTTGTTGTGCCCGGGAACTCAGCACCTCGCCACGCTGCTCATCGCTCAGCGATACTAACTGATAAGTTAATCCGGCACTGATACGTGAACGCAGATCCGGTAGCCTGACGTCACTGGCGTTTGGCCCCGACTGGGCGGCAACAATTAACATTCCGAAGCGCGTTTCACTGACCCGGTTAATTAAGTCGAAAACCGCCTCTTCCCACGCCGCATGGCCGGCAATAGCTTCGAGGTTATCCAGACAAATCACCGGCAGCTGTTCAAGGGCTTCAAGTAGCTTCGGTGACAAGGTCACTACATCGGTAAAATTCACATAAGCATGGGGGATTTCGCGGGCAGCCAATTGATGACACATGGCATACAGCAAGTGACTCTTGCCCCGACCGGAACTGCCCACCAGATTGATAAGCGGAATCGAAGCGGCATCCAGTAACGCCAATGCAGGCTCGCCTCGCCAGTCAGGCGAATGACTGGCGACACAGCTCAACAATGAAACCACCTCGTCATTACCGCCAGGGATAAAGCTGTCGAAGGTCTCATCATCAGGAAGCGTAACCGGTAAGGGCAGCTGCATGGTTACTGACTCCAGAAGTAATGCATGCCTTGAAGAGGCTGACCAAATGCATCGGTCAATGGTTGCAACTGACTGTCCAGCGACAATACCGAGCGCAGATCCTGTTCGGTCCCCAACAGGTTAAGCCTGAAAGTACTGACCATGCCCTGCTGTTTAACCAGCATGACTTTGTCGGTAACACTCAGATTCTGCAAATAATTTTGTACGGCCACTACGCCGGCCAAGCTCGACAAATTGCCAACCGAGATTTCAAATGCCTGGGTTCTGTCGCCATCGGTGGGCAGGATCGCAAAATTCTGCCCAAGATAGTTGGCGTAATCATTAATAAAGGTAGCCAGCAGTGCTTCCGGTTCATCGCCTATCAGGGTGTCATGGGTAATCTGATACGCCCCCTGGCTGGCCGCCAGGTAAAGATAATCCAGCGAGTAGCGGCCTTTTCTGGCGCGTGCCGCAACGGTTGAAAACTCTTCCTGGGTGAACACCGGCCCACTGGCCGATTCTTTTTCTACCCAGGACATCTGGATGGCATCCAACTCTGCCAGTAACGGCAAAATGACTTCACCGTATTCGTTTATTCTCAGCGCAGGGACTTTAAACGGTGCTGGCACAAAGCGGGTAGAAACCGGGCGTTCGGGCTGCTTATATACAAGCTCGCGGGTGCGATTGGGGTATAATCTTGCCGCTAAAACATAATCTACATTGTAGCGTTTTGCTGCGTTAACCAATTGCTCAGGAAACAATCCCCACACATCATAACCGTTAATAGTGAGTGTATCGTCTAAATCCATTAACGGCAGCGCCAGCGGAATACCGCGGGTATCAGCCTGGCGACGAGTCATTCTGGCCAGCGAACTTTGATTGCCATCGTCAACAATCCGACGTTCACCTTCCTGATCCTCGATGGCCAGCCATAACAACGCATCAGGGCGGCGACTGCCCCAAATGGGCAAGCCTTGTTTAACCAGTTCGGCTTCAATGAGTTCGCGGTCAAACTCGGCCACTAAAAACAGTTCACCCTGCTCTTCGGTAAAGCGGTAGGCTCGTAAATAGCGGTTGGCATTTTTACGCAGGGTATCCACGGTCTGGTAATCGCTGATGTCCTGCTGACCGGTTATTTTAACCAGCAACTGTTCCAGCGCTTCGCGGGTACCGTTGGTCAGTGCCCGGCTCGATTTGTTATCGACGATCACTTTTCCGGTACCGAGTTCTATAGTGGTACTGGCATGCGCTGCGCCGATCCATCCCGCCCCCACTAACAAGGTTATTGCGGCGGTCAGCTGCGAAATTTTTCTCGGTAATCTGAGTAATACTGGTACGGGCAAAAGCTTAGCAAACTCCATGTTAATACCAACAAAGGCGCACGCCCTCTGGGCGGTTTATTGTTATCTATTTAAACACGTTTTTCACCTTAATTATTGGCTTATCTGCGTTCTGTTTACCAATAAGCCGACTGACTGGCGACAATTTATACAGACACCAGCTTAAACATTGGTGCAATTTGCCAAGTAAACCCTGCTTACACGTTGGACTTACCCCCGGATACTGGTAGAATCCGCGCATTCGAACCAGTCCATGCAACAAGGCTTACCCGTGTCTGAAAAAAATACGTCATTAAGTTACAAAGATGCCGGTGTCGATATCGACGCTGGAAACCAACTCGTTGAACGCATCAAGTCCGTCACCAAACGTACTCACCGTCCTGAAGTACGCGGTGGTTTAGGTGGCTTCGGTGCACTGTGTTCACTGCCGGAAAAATATAAAAATCCGCTGTTGGTCTCTGGAACAGATGGGGTTGGCACCAAGTTACGCTTAGCCATGGACTTTGAGCGTCACGACAGCGTAGGTATCGACCTGGTTGCTATGTGCGTAAACGATTTGATTGTACAGGGCGCTGAGCCGCTGTTTTTCCTCGATTACTATGCCACCGGCAAGCTTAATGTCGATACCGCTGCGGCAGTGGTTTCCGGCATTGGTACCGGCTGCGAACAAGCTGGCTGTGCGCTGATTGGCGGCGAAACGGCAGAAATGCCCGGCATGTATCATGGCGACGATTACGATATCGCGGGTTTCTGCGTTGGCGTGGTTGAAGCCGAGGATGTGATTGACGGCAGTACGGTTAAAGCCGGTCAGAAGATTCTGGCACTGGGCTCATCGGGTCCGCATTCCAATGGTTACTCATTAATTCGCAAGATTATCGAAGTCAGCGGTGCCGATGTTAACGCCAACCTGAACGGTTCGCCGGTAATCGACCAACTGCTTGCCCCAACACGCATTTACGTAAAGTCAGTACTGAAGTTACTGGAAAGCGTTAAAGTAGCGGCTATCTCACATATCACCGGTGGTGGTTTCTGGGAAAATATCCCGCGCGTACTGCCTGACGACAAAAAAGCCGTGGTCGATGCAAACAGCTGGGAATGGCCGGCTGTGTTCAACTGGCTGCAGGAAAACGGCAATGTTGAAACGCACGAAATGTACCGGACCTTTAACTGTGGTGTAGGTCTTATTCTGGTAGTTGACGAGCAGGATGCTGACGCCGCCCTGGCGGTATTAAACGACGCCGGTGAAAAGGCCTGGTTGCTCGGTGAAATAGCCGAACTCGACGGCGACAATCAGGTTGAGATCAATTAGTCACATGAGTACACAACCTAACATTTGCGTCATGATTTCGGGTAATGGCTCTAACCTTCAGGCCATTATCGATTGGGTAGAAGCGGGCAAAATAAAGGCTAACATTGCTTGTGTAATTTCTAACCGTCCTGACGCCTATGGTCTGGAACGAGCCCGCGCTGCGGGCATTGAAGCTATCTGTTTGGATCACAAACAGTATGAAGATCGCGAAACCTACGATCAGGCCTTGCTGGCCACATTAGAAAGCTATCAGCCCGATTGTGTTGTGCTGGCTGGCTTTATGCGCATTCTCACTACTGAGTTTGTTGAACATTTTAGCGGCCGCTTATTGAACATTCACCCGTCTTTGTTGCCTAAGTACAAAGGGTTAAATACCCATCAACGTGCACTGGAAAATGGTGACCGTGAACACGGCCTAAGTGTTCATTTTGTGACGCCTGAGCTTGACGGCGGGCCCGTCATCATTCAATGTAAAGTCCCGGTGTTTGAAGATGATAACGCCGATGCTCTGGCCCAACGGGTTCAGGAGCAGGAACGTAGTATTTACCCGCTAGTGGTTCACTGGTATTGCAGTGACCGGCTCAAAATGAACAACAATAAGGCATTATTAGATGGTAAAGTTCTTCCGGACAACGGTTACGCGAACGACTAAATCCCTTGGCCTGACACTCTTGTCAGGCTTTTTATGCATGTCGGCACTCGCCGATACCGCAGCAACAGAATCCTCCCCGCTGATAACCCCTTTTGAAGCCGTGTATTACGCTTACAAATGGGATGATAATCTGGGCTCAGCCAAAATCTCACTGGAACAATTATCGGAAGGCCTGTACTCGCTGACTTATCAGTCGAAGGTGTCGAAGTTTTTCCTCTCCGACAAACGTTTTGAACACTCGATTTTTCTGGTAGACGGTGACCATCTGATCCCGCAGCAGTATAACTACTCGCGCACGGGTACAGGGCCAGATAAAAGTTTAAAAGTGGAATTTCCGGAGGTTGATGGCGGCCAAATCCAACTAAATAAAGATGATGAAGCCTTTACACTGCCCTGGCAGGGTGAGTTGGATAATCAGCTTTACCGCCTGGACGTGCCAATTCGCCTTGCTCGGGGGGCTGAGACGTTAAGCTACGACTTTATTAATTACCGGGGCCAACAACGCCATTACGGTATGCGGGTGATCGGCAAGGAACTAGTTGATTTACCCTACGGCAAAATTGAAGCGATTAAGGTTGAGATTGTTCGTGAATCAAAAAGCCGGCACACGCTGGCCTGGTTTGCACCGGATCTCAATTATCAGCTGGTACGCCTGCAACAGTTTAAAGATGGTGATGAGCAAGGCGATTTACGCTTAAAAGCTTTTTCCATCAAGCGAAGCGATTAATCAATTCGTGGCATGCTCTGTACGTGCATGCCATCATTCCCCAGCGCGGTTACCCTCTGACTGTGAGCCAATCGTCATCATTTTATGACACTTACCTGGCCAACTCTCCTGTCACTATAACTTGATTTTTTCCGGCAGCGAGGATAGCTTTAGATTATCTGGTCAGACCTCAAAACAAAGAGTACTTGGACGAGGAGAACAAATGTCTGATTTTATCTGGGTGTTACTGGTAATACTGTCACTGTGTGTGGCCGCCTATCAACGCCTGCCCTTAATGAATGCCATTATTGTTGCAGGCGGCGTACTGTTGATCGGTACCATTTTTGGTTCCCTTGGGCTACTAAGCTGGCTCGTGTTTGTTGTTGTCATGGCGCCTTTTGCCGTGTCGTCAATTCGCATTCCTTATCTCACCAGGCCCATGTTGGCATTTTACCGCAAGGTCATGCCGGAAATGTCGACCACCGAACAGGAAGCTATCGACGCCGGTACCGTGTGGTGGGACGGCGAGATTTTCTCGGGTCGTCCGGACTGGCAAAAACTCCATGCCATCCCGATGGGTCGCCTGACCCCGGAAGAGCAAGCGTTTCTGGATGGGCCGGTAGACAAAGTCTGCAGCATGATTGACGAATGGCAGGTGAATCACAAAGATGCCGATCTGCCACCAGAGGTATGGGCCTATCTCAAAGAACATAAATTCTTCGCCATGATCATCAAAAAAGAATACGGTGGTCTGGCATTTTCGGCGTTTGCCCAGTCTCGGGTTATTCAGAAACTGGCCGGCACCAGCGCCGTGCTCTCCAGCACCGTAGGGGTACCAAATTCGTTAGGGCCGGGAGAATTACTCCAGCATTACGGCACAGAGGCGCAGAAGAATCATTATTTGCCGCGCCTGGCCAGTGGCGATGAGATCCCCTGCTTTGCCTTAACCAGTCCCGAAGCAGGCTCTGATGCCGGCGCAATCCCTGACCAGGGCATTGTGTGTAAAGGCGAATGGGAAGGCGAAGAAGTACTCGGCATGCGCCTGACATTCGACAAGCGTTATATCACCCTGGCACCGGTTGCCACAGTGATTGGTCTGGCGTTTAAGCTGTACGATCCCGATGGGCTGCTGGGCGGCAAGAAAGAGTTGGGCATTACCTGTGCGTTAATTCCCCACGACACTAAGGGACTGGACGTTGGCCGACGCCACTTCCCGCTGAATACACCGTTCCAGAACGGCCCGGTGCGCGGTAACGATATTTTTGTACCGCTGGATTACATCATTGGTGGCGCAGATATGGCCGGGAAAGGCTGGCGCATGCTGATGGAATGTTTGTCGGTAGGCCGCTGTATTACCCTGCCCTCAACCTCGGCTGGCGGCGCTAAATCCTGCGCCATGTCTACCGGTGCTTATGCCCGTATCAGACGCCAGTTCAAGCTCCCCATCGGGCATATGGAAGGCGTGGAAGAGATGCTCGCCCGCATTGGCGGTAATGCCTACATGATGGATGCAGTGACACGCTTTTCCACAGTGGGCGTCGATTTGGGCGAAAAGCCATCGGTGATTTCGGCCATCTGTAAATATCACCTGACCGAACGTTCACGGATCACGGTGAACGACGCGATGGATGTGCATGGCGGTAAAGGCATAATGCTTGGGCCAAATAACTATCTCGGCCGCGGGTATCAGGGTATGCCTATCTCTATTACGGTGGAAGGTGCGAATATTCTGACCCGTAATATGATGATCTTCGGTCAGGGTGCCATGCGGTGTCATCCATTTGTGCTTGACGAGATTAAAGCCGCGGCGTTGCCGGATGAACAGGAAGCCATTCAGGCTTTTGATAAAGCCGTCTTTGGTCATATCGGCTTTGCCCTTGCCAATGCGTACCGCAGCGTCTGGTTTACGCTGACCGGGGGCTATTTCCATCAGTCACCGTTTAAAGACAGCACCGCCCGTTATTATCAGCTGTTACAGGGCTATAGCGCTAACCTGGCGCTGCTTACCGACTTGTCCATGGGGATTCTGGGTGGCTCGCTGAAACGCCGTGAACGGTTATCAGCACGACTTGGTGACCTGCTGAGCTATATTTACCTGGCCAGTGCTACCCTTAAACGGTTTGACGAAGAAGGCCGTCAGCATGAAGACCTGCCTTTGCTACACTGGGCAATGCAGGATCTGATTTATAACCTGGAAACCGCGTTGATGGACTTTCTGGACAACTTCCCGATTAAATGGTTGGGACAGGTCTTAAAACTAAAACTGATCCCCTTCGGGCATCGGGTATCAAAACCCAGTGACGCTAACGAACATGCCATCGCCAGATTGTTACAGACCCCCGGCACGGCCAGAACCCGCCTTGGACAGGGCCAGTACCTTACCCGCGAGCCGGGCAGCCTGCCTGGTGAACTGGAGCAAACGCTGGAAGACGTACTGGCTGCCGAGCCGGTGTTCGACAATATTTGCAGGGCGTTAGGTGAACGACGCAGCTTTACCCAGCTCGACAAACTGGCCGAAGAAGCACTGGCTAAGGATCTCATCAGTGAAGCAGAAGCAGAGCTGCTTAAGCGCACCGAAAAAGGCCGCGCTAAGATTATCGCTGTCGATGATTTTGCGCCGGAAGAGCTGGTTGCAGCAATCAGGTAATTCTGCGATAACCGTTACTAAAAAAGGCACCTTAAGGTGCCTTTTTTATGTCTGTCTGGCCCGGTATCTTTGTAGTTTCACTTAACTCACTACAGGCTTAGTTACTGGCGACTTACCCGGGTTGAGGATTGTTTAGCCAACTCCAGAATCTGGTAGTAATTGAGGCCGTCAATTTTACTGCCCAGCGGACCATATTCCATGCCCACCTTTTTGTTACCGTCTGCCCCGGCATTAGCGATAAAATCCGTGGCTTTCGCGTTATCAAGCTGAATTGCCAGCAGCGCCATTAACAAGTCGATGCGTTGTTTCTTACTCAACGCTTTATCAATTTTCTGCAAACTGTTTTGCGTACTTTGAGCCGAACTGCCATCAACCAAGATTTCGTTTTTAGTGTTCGCACACGCGCACAGAAACAGCACTAAAAAACACACGGTGATTTTATTCATTTTTTCTTCCCTGAAAATATAGTAAGCAACCACGTTTGGAATCAATAGTGATTAGCGGTTTAAAGCCATTTCGAACAATTGCTGTTTTTCTGTGGCGGAGATAAACGACTGGTTAACACCATTGATTTGAATTTGCCGCAGTTGCTCATCCGTTAGCTGAACAACCTCTTTGGCGACCCGGTATTCATCTTTAATGTCGATGGCCGATACGCCCGGGTCATCAGTATTAAGAGTGACTTCAATACCCGCTGCTAAAAAAGCTTTCATAGGATGATTGGCAGTGTCTACTACGGTGGCGGTCTGGTAATTGGATGTGGGGCAGCTTTCCACACCAATGTTGTGCTCTACCAGATACTCGAGCAGCCTGTCATCGTCTTTGGCGGCCACGCAGTGCCCTATTCGACTGGCGCCCAGCAGCTCAATGGCATTCCAGATACTCTGCGGGCCATCGGCTTCGCCGGCGTGTACGGTTATCTGCCAGCCAGCATCCCTGGCCTGTTTAAAATGCTCGGTAAACAAAGGCGCCGGGTAACCCAACTCATCGCCGGCTAAATCCAGTGCCGTGATATGGTCTTTATGTGCCAGCAAACCGTTGAGTTCCTTCGTGCACGCATCCGTACCAAAAGTGCGGCTCAGGATACCGATTAAATTATGCTTAATCGTAAAATCGCGACTGCCTTCGGCGCAGCCGGCTATGGTCGCCTCCACCACATCCGCTACGTTTAACTGATGTGACTGCGCCATGTAGAACGGGGAAAATCTTAACTCAACATAGTCTAGCCCGGCCCGTTTGGCATCCTGCATATTTTCATAGGCGATGCGGTAACAGGCGTCGGTATCTGCAAGCACGGAAATGCCATAATCCAGCCGCGCCAGAAACGCCAGTAAGTCGGCAGTCTTATCCTGGATTTGGCACAACGGGCGAAGTTCGTCGAGATCTTTAGCAGGAAGTGCAATGTTATGCCTGGTGGCAAGATCCCATATGGTTTCCGGGCGGATATTACCGTCGAGGTGACGGTGGATATCCACCAGTGGAAGCTGCGGGTCTATCACAGTGGATCAGTTAATCTGAAGCTTGTCCATCAACAGCACCGCTTGCGTGCGGGTATTGATATCCAGTTTTTTAAGCGCCGCACTAATATGTGCTTTCACCGTTGCCTCGGTAACATTCATTTCGTGCGCAATTTGCTTGTTCATCATGCCTGCACGCACGTATTTCAGCACTAATACCTGTTTAGGAGTAAGTTCTTTGAAACGCTCAAGCATGTCATTCATGTTACCGCTGTTGAACGTCATTTTTTCGGCAATATCGGCGGGTAGCCACTGTTCACCGCTGAGCACAATATCAATGGCTTCAGCAATGGTTTTAGTTGGCGTGGCTTTAGTGATGTAACCTTTTGCGCCCAGGGTGATTGCCTGTGAAATAACATCAATATCGTCATTGGCCGAAACCATCACAATAGGTAACGCCGGGTAACGTTCTTTCACTGTGGTGAGCGTTTCGAACCAGTTGGCGCCCGGCATGGATAAATCCAGTAGCAGGAGGTCAGCATCATTGCTGCGAGCCAGGAGTTCAATTAATGCATCCGTCGATTCAGCTTCAACAACTTCCAGTCCTTCAAACAGCGGGGTTAACGCGCCTGATAAAGCTTCCCTGAAAAGCGGGTGATCGTCGGCAATTATAAACTTCATTAAATCGGTGCCTCGGTGGCTGTCAATATTATCAATGAGTATAGGTTAATACTAAAGATTAAACGATTGAAGTAAAGAATGCCGTGTAACCGAATTTTTTTATATACAGGCTTGGTTTTCTGCCGCCACCGGGTAAAATTGCCGACCAAACTGCTACTAAAGAAGAATTTATCGTGTCGAATAAAGACAATCTGTTTGCTACGCCTTTAAAACAGGTCAGCGATTTCCAGTTTGATGATGCCGTTGCGGATGTATTTCCCGACATGATTAGCCGCTCTATTCCCGGTTACCAAACCATTATCGAAACCATAGGTCAGCTGGCAGCCAGCCATGTGAAAGCCAATACCAACGTGTATGATTTGGGTTGTTCTTTAGGCGCTGCGTCATTTTCGGTGTCACGCCATTGCCCACAAGACCACTGCAATATTATAGCCGTCGACAGCTCAGCGGCCATGGTTGAACGTTGTCAGCGCAAAGTTGGAGCGTTTCAGTTGCCCAACCCAATCACTGTAAAGCAGGGTTTTGCGCAATCAGAAGACATTACTAATGCGTCGATGGCGGTAATGAATTTTACCCTGCAGTTTATTCCGCCTGCCGAGCGCGCCGGTATTATCAGGCAAATCTATGATGGCTTGTTACCAGGGGGGATCTTCGTTATCTCCGAAAAGATTCGCCACGACAATGATCAGGGTAATAATGTCATTAATGACCTGCACCTGCAGTTTAAACGTCAAAATGGCTACAGCGAGCTTGAAATCAGTCAAAAGCGCGCTGCTTTAGAGAACGTCATGCTAATTGACACCTTTGATATTCATCAGTCGCGGCTTAAAGCAGCTGGCTTTGCTGATGTGGTAATGTGGTATCGCTGTTTTAACTTTATGTCACTGGTGGCAATTAAATAATCCGGACCTGAATTTATGTCTGCATCTGAACTCTTTTACAACTGCTATAAAGACTTACTCGATAGTCCGCTATCACACTGGTTAAATACCCTGCCCCGGCAAATGGATGACTGGTATGGCAACGCCTTGCACGGTGAGTTTAAGAAGTGGCAAAAGCTGGTTGCCAAACTGCCTGCCACAGAAGCCGGAGCGCTTAACTTTAAAGACAGCGTTACCATTGGCGCAGCAGCAGACATCGATACTTATACCCAAAAACAAATTGAGGGCTTACTCCGCCAGTTTATGCCCTGGCGCAAAGGGCCTTATCATGTGCACGGGATCCACATTGATACCGAGTGGCGTTCCGACTGGAAATGGGACCGGGTGTTACCGCATCTTGCGCCATTACAAGGCAGGCAGGTGCTGGATGTAGGGTGTGGCAGTGGTTATCATCTCTGGCGTATGTATGGCGAAGGCGCAGCCGGTGTTTATGGCATCGACCCCACGCAGTTATTCCTGATCCAGTTTTTAGCCATCAAGTATTTTATTGGCGACGCGCCGGTGCATTTTCTGCCACTGGGCATCGAACAAATGCAGGCCACTGGCGCATTCGATACGGTGTTCTCTATGGGGGTGCTCTACCACCGCCGTGATCCTATGGAATTTTTACAGCAGCTGAAGTCACAATTACGCAAAGGCGGCCAGTTAGTGCTGGAGACCCTGGTGGTCGACGGTGACGAACAAACCGTTCTAATGGCGGGTGACCGCTATGCACAAATGCGTAACGTGTGGTTTCTGCCCAGTTCGAAAGCCTTACTGGTATGGCTGCAGCGTCTTGGCTTTACCGATTGTCAGGTGGTGGATGAATGCGTTACGAGCACCGACGAACAACGCGCTACCAGTTGGATGACCACCCACTCCCTGGTGGATTTTCTTGACCCTGAGGATCCGTCTAAAACGATTGAGGGCTATCCAGCCCCCAAACGGGCTGTGATTATCGCCAATAAGGGATAAATCCATTCTTAAAGCATGCAGAGACCTGCATTCGATCGCTTTTTGTGCAATCATTACCAAAAGGGATCGTTAAGCAGTAATTATCGACTGAATTGGCACAAATGTTGTAACAAAATTACGAACATGCTGTGCGAATCATCAATAACTAAGGCAGCTTTATGGACATTTCTACATTTCTTGCGGCGCATCAACTTCCAGAGAGCTACCGCGACATTGCACAAAAATGGTTCATCCCATTAGCAGATGAAATCCATGAGCACCAAAGTAGTGCAAAGAAGCCTTTTTTTGTGGGCGTGAATGGATGCCAGGGCTCGGGAAAATCCACCCTGTGTGACTTTTTAGTGTTTTATCTGACTGAGTATAAAAAGCTCAATGTGGTCTCGCTGTCGCTGGATGATTTTTATCTGGACAAGTCGAGCCGTAACGCACTGGCGGTAAAAGTTCACCCTCTGCTGGCTACCCGTGGCGTCCCCGGGACACACGATGTAGACCTGGCACAGACAACGTTTGACAGGTTACGCGGTTACGGCACCGTGTCTATTCCACGCTTCAATAAAGCTATCGATAACCCCTTCCCGGTGGTCGACTGGCCGGTTATCCACTCGCCACCGGATATTGTATTGGTTGAAGGCTGGTGCTGGGGCGTAAGCCCGCAAACCAAAGCGCAACTGGAGACACCGGTTAACGCACTGGAACAGGATGAGGATCCGTTGGGTATCTGGCGGACCTACGTCAATAAGCAACTCAGCGAAAGCTATCAGGGGCTGTTCGACCAAATGGCTTTTTGGGTCATGTTAAAAGCCCCCTCTTTCGGGCAGGTGTATAACTGGCGCAAAGAGCAGGAACATAAACTCGCTGCTAAACTGGGTTCATCTGAGGCGCACAGCGGCATTATGACCGATCTGGAAATCGAACGGTTTATACAGCACTACCAGCGTTTAACCGAACAAAGTCTGGAGACATTGCCCGAGCGATGTAATTACGTTTACCATCTGGACGACACCCGTCAAATCACTCATGTAGAAAAGGCTGTTTAATGGATCAATCAAGTACTGTGATCTTTACTGACATGGACGGCACGTTGCTGGATCATCACACCTATAGCTTTGCAGCCGCACAGCCAACGCTGGATGCGCTGGCTGAACGCGGGGTACCGGTGATACCTAATACCAGCAAAACCTTCGCAGAAATGACCGAATTGCGGGAAAAAATCGGTTTAAACGGACCTTTCGTGGTAGAGAATGGCGCTGCAGCGTATATCCCACATGGCTTTTTTAAACAAAAACCGGCCGGCACGATCTGGCAGGACGGTTTTTGGTGTAAGTCCTTTATCTCTTCAAAGGGCTACTGGTTAAAACTACTGGAAATTGTTAAAGCTGATTTTGCAGGTGAGTTTACCCACTTTAGTGAAATGAGCACCGAAGATTTAATGGCTGCCACCGGTTTGAGCGAGGACGAAGCCCGCTTAGCAGCCAAACGCCAATTTGGCGAACCGGTAATGTGGCTTGGTAGTGAAATTCGCAAAGCCGAATTTATCGAGTCAGTCAGAGAACGTGGCGCAACACCGCTGGAAGGCGGCCGTTTCATCCATATTTCCGGAGACTGTACTAAAGGTAAAGCACTAAGCTGGTTTATGGAGGAGTATCAACGTCAGTCGGCGGTAACTGCAACATCTATAGCCCTTGGCGATGGTAAGAACGACATCGCCATGATGGAAGCTGCAGATATTGCCGTACGTATTGCGTCACCCACGCATGAGCCTCCCCCGGTAGATAAAAAAGATAACGTATATACCAGCACACAACTTGGCCCTGAGGGCTGGACAGAAATGCTTACACAATTGCTTTCATTGAAAGATTAGGAGGACACATGGCCGATTTTTACCAAAATGGTGTCGTGACAACGCTACACAATCTCGCCAGCCGCTCGACCGAAGCACTCGAAGCTGAGCTGTTACGCTTTTCTCAGAAACGTCCCATGGCACTTATTTTGCCATCGCTGTTTTCGGAGCTTGAAGGACCGGCATTAGGCCATATCGTTGACGAACTAACGAATGTCCCTTACCTGTCTGAAATTGTTATCGGACTGGACCGCGCGAGCCTGGATCAGTACCGCCATGCACAGGGCTTTTTCAGTCGTCTGCCCCAACACCACCGTATTTTATGGAATGATGGCCCGCGTTTAAAAGCCATCGATGAAGAGCTCCAGGCCCTGGATCTGGCGCCTAAAGAGCTTGGTAAAGGCCGTAACGTCTGGTATTGCATGGGCTATATTCTGGCCTCTAATAAAGCCGAATCGGTGGCACTGCACGACTGCGATATTATTACCTACAACCGTGACTTACTGGCACGCCTGATTTATCCGGTAGCCAACC
>OJDQ01000060.1_pt1 | contig 57057 bp, 49 predicted proteins | sample 1592851 | NCBI WGS metagenome assembly OJDQ01 (sample SAMN05416774, study PRJEB24817) | seawater metagenome | isolation source: Sea water | place: Canada:Atlantic | collected 2013-07 | reverse complement strand
TAGTGGAGTAAGTGTCTCTTTGACGCTTCAATGACTGAGCTAGTGCACTTTTACACTCTACAATTGCACGATGGGGATCCCGGATAAGTACTGCGTACTTTCCGGGATAACAAAAAGCGATACCGTTTAGATTAGTCAGCCTTCTCAGGAGATCCCGGACAGCGCCTTTGGCGCTTCCGGGATAACGAACGCGATACTGTTTAGACTAGTCAGCCTTCTCAGGAGATCCCGGACAGCGCCTTTGGCGCTTCCGGGATAACAAAAAGCGTTAGCTTTTTGTTACTCTAAATGCTTGGGTTTATCTGTGTAGGGAGGCCAGCCCATCAACTTACCGGCTAAAACGTGCAGATGAATGTGGTAAACGGTTTGGCCACCAAACTCATTACAGTTCATTACCGCGCGGTAACCTTCTTCGGCAAAGCCCATCTCAACAGCCAACTTGGCCGCGACGGTATATAAATGACCGACCAGCGCTTCGTCTTCTTCGGTGATGTCGTTAATGGTGGCAATTTGCTTTTTCGGGATCACTAAAAAGTGAATAGGCGCCTGGGGATTTATGTCTTTAAAGGCCAGCGCTTTGTCATCTTCATACAAAATATCTGCAGGAATAGACTTATCAATAATCTTATCAAATATAGTTTCAGCCATTTGTACTCTCCATAAATTCGATACAGGGCTTACCAGAATATAAAGGCAATCAGCACGGCGCCAAGCAGTAAGCGGTATATCACAAACGGTAACATACCAATTCGGCTAATCCAGCTAAGGAACAAAAAGATACACAGATAAGCACTGACAAAAGAAAAGCCGGCACCGTAAATTAATGCCGACCAATCGACCGCTTCATTTGCTTCGAGCAGGTCTTTTACTGCTAATAATCCGGCACCGAGGATCACCGGAATAGACAATAAAAACGAAAAACGTGCCGAACTTTCGCGGTTTAAGCCCAGCATTAAACCCGCTGTCATCGTAATACCAGAACGGGATGTCCCCGGAATTAACGCCAGCATTTGGGCCAGACCAATGATAATGGTCTGACGCAGTGTCAGTTGTTCCAGCTTCTGCACATGCTTAGCTTTTACATCGGCGTACCACAGTAGTAAACCAAACAGGATTGTTGTGGTAGCAATTACCGCGGCACTACGCGCATGGGTTTCGATCAGGTCTTTCAGTAAAAAGCCGGCGATTACTGCCGGTATAGTGCCGATTACTACAAACCAGGCAAGCTTGCTGTCGGTGGTTTGTTGTTGGCTGAACCCGTGCTTAAAAAAGGCCCCGGTCATTTGCAGGATATCATTACGGAAGTAAATCATTACCGCCAACAAACTACCTACGTGCACGGCTACGTCGAATGCCAGCCCCTGATTGCGCCAGCCGAGCACTTCGGCAGGCAAGAGCAAATGTGCAGAACTACTGATGGGTAAGAATTCGGTTAGCCCCTGAATAATGGCTAAAATAATAATCTCGAAAAGCGTCATCCCTGGGGTGAACTCCATTTAAAATCGATTGGCGTGGTTGGCTGCTTGCTGTGATCAAATTCCTGCCAGAGTTGCGAGAATGTTTTTCCGACAACCGGATGGCGCATTGCGGGTGCAATATCGGCCAATGGTCGCAACACAAACGCTCGCTGTAAAATTTCCGCTCTGGGCAGCGTCACCGGTGCATCACACACCTTTTGATCGAAGCACAATAAATCGAGATCCATTGTGCGTGAACAGTGCTTTTTATACCAGTCTTTTCGCCCGTATTCGGCTTCTAATTGTTTGAATAACTGATAAATTGCATCCAGCGATAAGCTGGTATCAACTTTCGCCACCCAGTTATAAAAACCGGGGCCGTCAAAGCCTTCTGCCGGGCAATCATAAACCGGAGAGACCACAACATTTTCAAAATACTGATGAAGTACCCGATAAGCTTCACGAGTGTGAAACTCACGCTCAATATTTGAGCCAATGCCAATATAGACCTGATGCAGGCTCACTTTACTGGCTTACCTGATGTGTTATCCGGATCCCAACTTTTCGGGCATCGGGTAATATGCCGGGTTTCTCAATAGTCAGTACCAGCTTTTGCACTGCAAAGGTATCGCACACTGCGGCAATGATGGCATTGGCGAAGGCCTCGAGTAATTCAAAGGTCGATTCACTTCCCACCTGTTTTACCGTTTCCGCTACCGCCGCATAGTCGATAGTGTGAGCGACATCATCTGACTGCATTGCTGCGGTTAAATCGGCATTAATCAACAAATCGATCACCAATACGGTATTTTGGGTGCGCTCCCAGTCATATACGCCTATCAGCGTAGGGACTTCCAACCCTTCGATAAATATTTGCTGCATAGTGAAAACACCTTTTTATGCGAGTATAGCCCTGGCGCTGAAGATTACGCGATCAGCGCAGACTTGGCCAGTCCGGCCACTATGAGAGTCTGCCGGTTACTGTCACCCTGTGCGTCACAATGACTGGCTTTACAGGCGATCTTCTAGTAGTGTGTGCACACTTTTCATGCACTTTTGGAGCATTGGCGTGCTTGCACTCAGTCTGTTAATGATTGGCGTTGCCTACCTGATAGGCTCTGTTAGCAGTGCAGTATTAATTAGCCGTGCTTTTCGATTGCCGGATCCCCGCCGCCATGGCTCAGGAAACCCCGGCGCTACGAATGTTTATCGCCTCGGTGGCCGGGTCCCGGCGTTACTGGTATTACTCGTCGATGTACTGAAAGGCACCGTTCCGGTTTATTCTGCCTATTTTATGGGGCTGCCTCCGGTAGCGCTCGGCTTTATTGCTATAGCTGCCTGTCTGGGCCATATCTTCCCGCTGTATTTTAATTTTGCCGGCGGCAAGGGCGTTGCCACAGCCTTTGGCGCCATGTTGCCTATTGGTCCGGCGCTGGCTGGCTCGCTGGTAGCCAGTTGGGCGGTTGTGGTGTTTATCTGGGGCTATTCGTCTCTGGGCGCTATCGTAACCGTGCTGCTGGCACCGGTATTTACCTGGTTTATAAAACCCATGTATACCATACCGGTGGCCATGCTGTCGGTGCTGATCATTTTCAGGCACAAAGAAAATATTCAGCGGCTACTCAGGGGCGAAGAAAGTAAAGTGTGGGATAAAGGTAAAGCCAACGAATAACGGTTATCCGCTACTGTGCGGGATCGGTTAACTTTTCCAATGCGTAGTCCAGACTGGCAGGCGATACCCCGCCAACATGTCGGTATAGCAGTTCACCTTGCGTGGAATAGAACAATGTTGTGGGTAATACAGCCACACCGAAGGCTTCACTAATTTCACCGCTGGGATCCAAAAGCACATTGTTAAGCTTCAACCCCTCTTCATTAAGAAAACCATTAATCCGCGCTGCTGACTCGCCCTGATTAAGAAAGATAAAATGCAGATTGGGATATTTTTGCTGAGCCTTTTCAAGCACTGGCATTTCACGCCGACAAGGTGGGCACCAGGTTGCCCACACATTTAATACGATGGGTTTATCATTAAAATCGGCGAAGTCTACCGCCTGGTAAGTGCTATTTTGTACTACCGGCAATGGCATGGTTTCACTGCGGTTCACCCAGTTTATCCAGATGTAAACCGGCAACATACACCCCGCGGTGAGCACAAGCACCTTTACCGTCGGACTGCGTGTCGCGGGGAATTTTTGTATTCGCCAGACTAACAGGATTGCCCCGGCCACAAAGCCAGCCTGGGGTAAAAAACCGCCATCGCGAATATCCAGCATGGCCAGCCAGTCAGATTGATATTGGGGCCACATGCGCCACACGAAGCCGGCACGGGCCCCAAGCAAGGCCGCCACAAAAACACTAAACAACGTGTTTTCCACTTGTGCGCGTAATGGCTTGTCTTTTTCTATTACGCGCAGCCAGAGCAGCGCCAGGAGCAACGCTCCCCACACCAGCGCATAATCGATGGCCAGGCCGACCGGGCCAATCGACAAACTATGCAAACCGGGGCTGCCTGCTACAGAAATTAAGCTTTCGCTTCACTGAACTGCTCGTAAGCTAGCATCGCATCAGCCGCATACATCAATGACGGGCCACCGCCCATATACACGGCCATGCCCAGCGTTTCTTCTATTTCCTGTTTCGTCGCATCCAGTTCAACCAGTGCTTTAACGTGAAAGCCAATACAACCGTCACAACGGGTAGAGACGCCGATAGCCAGCGCGATAAGCTCCTTGGTTTTCTTATCCAGAACGCCGTCTTTGGTAGCGGCCTGAGCCATGGCAGAAAAACCCTGCATGGTATCGCTGATGTCACTGCGTAAAGCTTTTAGGTTACTGGAAATGCGTTGGGTGATTTCGGGGTAAGACTTACTCATATTCAAAACCTCTTTGGTTAATGTTCCGCCAGCGCCTGATTGAGTACGTCCAGTTGACCGTCGATGGGGCGAATCAACTCAAGCCCCAGCACTTCAGCCAATGCCGGATAAACCTCCAGATTGCTGAAGCGCGGGAGTAATTTACCCTGCTTGAAAGCAGGTCCCACCGCCACAAAGGTAGCGCCCATATCAGGATGTTCAGGCAGATAGCCATGACCGCCGGGCCCGATACGACTGTCTTTATTTTTGGCAAACCGGGCTGGCGCATCAATGGTCACTATAATATCACCGGTTCGCGGATTGCGCGGCATGTGATAATGCTTTCGTTGATATTCATCAAATACTCTGACACCCGGCAGGGCCAGCGCCCGCAGGGCTTTTTCCTGCGCTTTCACCGCGGCTTCGCTCACGCCGTCTTTGGCATACAACAGTATTTGTTCACCTTCGTTGAGGACCAGAAAATCCTCGCTGATATTCAGTTCATCCTGATAGATAATCCGGCTCGTATCCACCGCATTCATACCGTGGTCAGACACCAGAACCAGGTTTACCTTTATCGGTAAGGCTTGTAAGCGCTCATCCAACTGGCCTATCAATGCATCTATTTTTTGTACTGCGGCAAACGTCTGTGGTGCATCCGGGCCAAAATCGTGCCCAACGGTATCAACCAGCGAAAAATAGCCGGCAATAAACACCGGCCGGGTAGTATCAGGGTAGGTCAGCCATTCAATGATCTGATCGACCCGCTGCTGATAATCTGAGTATTTGGAATAATGAAAGTGATAAGAAGGCAACTGCCCACCGATGCGTGCATCGGATTCCGGCCAGAAATACGTAGCCGCCGGGTACCCATGGCTTTCCACCAGATTCCAGAATGGCATTGCCGTAATCCAGGTGCTGTCTTTATACGCTTCGCCCATCGAATAATAAGCATGGCGCGACTTGTCATAAAAGCGGTTATTCACAATGCCGTGATTGACCGGCAATAAACCGGTGAGTAGTGAAATATGATTGGGAAACGTATTGGCCGGATAAACGGGCTGCATGCTTTCAGCGCGCACCCCCCTCGCAGCAATGCCGGCTATCGCCCGGGCCTGATGCTTTTCGATATAGTCGTGGCGGAAGCCATCGATTGAGATTAATACCACATGCTGTTCCGGGCGTTCAGCATGTACATTCAGACTAACAAGAATCAGGCAGCCAACCAGACTGCGCCAACGAAAAAATTTCATAAAAGGCTTTGATATCAATTAAAAAGCATAAGATAACACCCTTTTTATGACACTGGTGTTAATGAATCAAGCGGCCAGCGAGGAACCACCGATTCTGACAGAGGAGTGGTTTCGCCCGCTTTGAGTCGTTGCAGCCCGGCGTACGCTATCATTGCCCCATTGTCGGTACAAAAATTTAACCCCGGGTAGTACACCTCGCCGTTAATGTCCTGCATCAATTTTGTCATGGCAGCGCGCAGTGACGTATTGGCACTCACACCTCCAGCGATGACCAACCGTTTCAGGCCGGTTTGTTTAAGTGCTCTCTTACACTTAATGCTTAACGTATCAATAACCGCTTCCTGAAAAGCAAAAGCGATGTTGGCTTTGGTTTGCTCACTGTCGTCGGCATCGCGAATGGTATTGGCGGCAAAGGTTTTAAGGCCGCTAAAGCTAAAATCCAGTCCGGGACGATCGGTCATCGGGCGTGGGAAGCGGTAATGTCCGCCCTCGCCGTTTTCTGCCAGTTTTGCCAGCAAAGGCCCACCCGGATAATCCAGCCCCAGCAATTTAGCCGTTTTATCGAAGGCTTCACCGGCGGCATCGTCGATAGACTCCCCTAAGAGCTCATAGCTACCAATGCCATCAACCCGCACCAGCATTGAATGGCCACCAGACACCAGTAACGCAACAAATGGAAAGGGCGGCGCATTATCTTCCAGCATGGGCGCTAACAGATGACCTTCCATATGATGTACCCCAATGGTAGGTACATCCCAGGCATAGGCCAGCGACCGGCCTACTGAAGCTCCCACCAGTAAGGCGCCTACCAGACCAGGGCCTCGCGTGTAGGCAATGCCATCGATATCTGCCGAGGTTGAACCGGCGTCGCTCAGTGCTTTTTGGATCAGGGGAACAATTTTTCGCACGTGGTCCCGAGAGGCCAGCTCCGGCACAACACCACCGTAGTCGGCGTGCAGTTTTACCTGGCTGTATAAGGTATGAGACAAAAGCCCCTGTTCATCATCATAAACGGCTATACCGGTTTCATCACAGGATGTCTCAATTCCTAATACGCGCATAGTGTTCTGTTTACCTTGTTTCTTCAAATTAAGCCGGGATAATGGCTGCGAAGTTTACCCGAATTGGTGAATTCAGGCCACTGCGGCGCAGAGAAGTGAATCATAACCGTCATTTTGGCTATTTTTTTAACACTAGGACTTTACATCGTGGGCGTGAATGATTAGAATTTCGCACCATTTTTAACCCGGGTGGTTTAAAAGTACCGATTTTATCCCGGACATCCTGTTAAGTTTTGAGGTGAATTTTTAATGCCTATCGTTAAAGTTAGAGAAAACGAGCCATTTGACGTTGCACTGCGTCGTTTTAAGCGTTCTTGTGAAAAAGCCGGTGTTCTGTCAGAAGTTCGTCGTCGTGAATTTTTCGAAAAGCCAACCTGGGAACGTAAGCGCAAGAAAGCTGCTGCTAAAAAACGTCACCTGAAAAAGCTGGCTCGCGAAAACGCACGTCGCGTAAAACTGTACTAATTTAATTTAGTTCAGTTTTAGCTGCACTATTTTATTGCAGCGTTAAACCTGTAAGCAATCATCGACTGAGTAACTTATGGCGCTAATTGACGATTTAAAAAATGCACAAAAAGATGCTATGCGGGCTAAAAATAAAGTCCGCCTTGGCACTATTCGCATGGCGTTAGCAGCAATTAAGCAAAAAGAAATCGATGAGCAGGTAACTTTAGGCGATTCTGATATCCTGGCAGTGTTAACTAAAATGGTTAAACAGCGCCAGGATGCTGCCGCGCAGTATGATTCGGCAGGTCGTGATGACTTGGCGCAAACTGAGCGCTCAGAGATTGTCGAACTCGAGTCTTTCTTACCCCAGCCTCTTAGCGAAGAGGAAATTGCAGCCCTAATCGATGAAGCCATGGCTTCAACCGGTGCCAGTGGCATGCAGGACATGGGCAAGGTAATGGGTGTGTTAAAACCCCAGGTACAAGGCCGGGCCGATATGGGTGCATTGAGCGCCCAAATCAAACAGCGTTTAGGGTAATTTCCCCCTCACCCGCTGGCATTTATGGTTGTAGCGCAGATCATTGCGCTAACCACATATCCTGATAAAGTATCCGCAACCACAATACTTCATGGCAGCGTAGCACATTCTATGGCAGGTAAGATCCCTCGCGAATTTATCGACGACTTATTGGCCCGTACCGATATTGTCGAAATTGTTGATAGCCGGGTGCGGCTAAAAAAAGCGGGAAAAAACTATTCAGCCTGTTGTCCGTTCCACGACGAAAAAACACCTTCCTTCACCGTCAGTCAGGATAAGCAGTTCTATCATTGCTTTGGCTGTGGTGAACACGGTAACGCCATTTCGTTTCTGATGGATTACGATCGCCTTGAGTTTGTTGAAGCCATTGAAGAACTCGCAAAACTGCACGGCCTTGACGTTCCCAGAGAACAAGGTTCAGGTCGCTTTACCAGTGACAAGAACAAACAGCAAAACGAGTCTGACTTTCAGTTAATGGAAAAAGTCACACGCTTCTTTCAGCATCAGTTAAAGCACCATGCCCAGGGCAGTAAAGCGGTGGATTACCTGAAGCAACGGGGTTTGTCAGGCGAGATCGTAAAACAGTGGGAGATTGGCTACGCGCCACCCGACTGGGACGCTGTACTAAAAACCTTTGGTACCGACAACGCCCTTAAAAAACAGCTGCTCGACCTGAAACTGGTTAATCAGAACGACAACGGCAAACAGTATGACTTTTTTCGCGACCGGATCATGTTTCCCATACGCGATAAACGGGGTCGGGTTTGTGGCTTTGGTGGTCGGATTATGGAAGGCAACGGCCCCAAATACCTGAACTCACCGGAAACCCGTATCTTCCATAAAGGCTACGAGCTGTTTGGCTACTACCAGACCCGTCAGCAACGCAACTTACAGCGCATCATGGTGGTTGAGGGGTATATGGATGTTGTGGCGCTGAGTCAGTATGGCATTCAGTATGCGACAGCGGCTTTGGGTACAGCTACCACCCAGGATCACATGAGCATGCTGATGCGTGGTACCCAGGAAATCGTCTGTTGTTACGACGGTGACCGGGCCGGCCGTGACGCCGCCTGGCGAGCAGTAGAAAATGCCCTGCCAGCGCTGAAAGACGGTGTTCAGCTGAAATTTCTGTTTCTGCCAGACGGTGAAGATCCCGATACCATGATACGACAAATTGGTCAGGAGGCGTTTGAAGAGCTAGTGGCAAAGGCCACACCGCTATCCACCTTCTTTTTTGACGCATTACTCAAGCAGCATTCAGTTGGCACCCCCGAGGGGAAAATTGCGTTAAAGTCGGCCGCCAAGCCGCTCATTGACCAGGTAGCCGGTGAACAGCAAAAACTGATGCTAGGCGAAGAGCTGAGCAAACACGTGGGTGAGTACGACCGCTTTAAACTCGACCGCGATATCCGGGCTGCTAATGCCGGCCCCGGACCGGCCACGCCCCAGCAGCAAAAAAATCCGGTAGGCAATGTTAATAAAACCCGCTTATCGCCGATAAGCGTAATGATTAGGTTGTTACTGGAACACCCGTCACTGGCAGCGGAGTGTGCCGACTCGGTGCAGCCTGAATTTCTTAATGGTTCAGGTATTGCCGGATTGAATGTTTTACAGGATGTGTTCAGTTTTTGTGCCACTCATCCGCAGGCTAACACCGCACAGGTGGTTGAAAACTTCCGTGAGCACCCTTATTCAAAGAGTCTGGGTCGGTTACTGGTGCAAGAGCATTTTATTGACGAAGCCGACTCACAAAGAGTATTTCGTGACTGTTTTGCCCGCTTGTTAGACTGGCATTTCGATAGCCGCATTGACCAATTGTTGTCAAAATCAAGAATTCAGGCGCTCAGCAGTGACGAAAAACAGGAATTAAACATGCTCATGCGGGAGCGGCAAAGCAGCTAAGTCTGCGTTCATTTAAACTCGCAGTGATGTGTTTTATTCACAGCAGCGGTTTACAGGATTGGCCTGCGGGCTTAAGCCGTTGTTCAGGAGGCTGACAAATAGCGAACAAAGGCGCGCGAGTTAACAGCACGATTCAAGCAGATTCGGTAAGTTTTGAAAGGCTTATCAGCAAAATTAGATGCGGTAAAAGTAACCGCCGTAGTAGTCAAAATAACCGTGTTTCTGTTATACTGTGTAATTCGCTGCCGTCGTCGCAATGGGCAGGCAATTAAACGTAAACCAACAAAAGCAGTCTGACGTAGGTAAAGTGTAACGTTATTACCTCGGTCCGCCATAGATTGACATTCAGGCGGGGCATATTGCAATGGTTAATTTTTTAAAAGTGTAGGGTATATGGCGCAAAGCAAGCAGTCTCAGATTAAACTCCTGATTGCGAAAGGTAAAGAACAAGGTTATTTGACGTTTTCTGAAGTCAACGACCATCTGCCTCAAGACATTGTCGATTCGGATCAGATAGAAGATATCATCCGCATGATCAATGACATGGGTATCCAGGTAGCAGAATCTGCACCGGATTCCGATGAACTGTTAATGCAGGAAACCACCACTGACGAAGAAGTTGCAGAAGCGGCAGCGCAAGCGCTGGCAACCGTTGAAAGCGAAATTGGACGAACGACAGACCCGGTTCGCATGTACATGCGTGAAATGGGTACCGTTGAACTTCTTACCCGTGAAGGCGAAATCGAAATCGCCAAGCGTATCGAAGACGGTATTAATCAGGTGCAGTGTTCTGTTGCTGAATACCCTGAAGCCATTACTTACCTGCTCGATCAGTGGGACTTATACGAAGCCGAAGAAATCCGCTTAAGCGATATCATCTCCGGATTCGTTGACCCGAATAACGAAGAAGACCTCGCCCCCACCGCTACTCACGTTGGTTCAGAACTTTCTCAGGAAGAACTGGACGACGAAGATGATGACGATGATGACGACGACGATGATGACGACGAAGACGATACGGGTGTTGATCCGGAAGAAGCCCGTCAGAAGTTTGGTCAATTGCGTGATCAATATCAGGTAGCCCGCGACGTCATTGAAACCAAAGGTCGTACACATGCTGATTCCCGCAAGGAAATCAATGCATTAAGCGATATCTTCAAAGAATTCCGCCTGGTTCCGAAACAGTTTGATCGTCTGGTGCGTAACATGCGCGAGATGATGGACCGCGTTCGTATCCAGGAACGCCTGGTTATGAAATACTGCGTGATGCACGCCAAAATGCCGAAAAAGGATTTCATCAAAGCGTTTGCCGGTAATGAAACCTCAACAGCATGGTTAGACACTATCCTCTCTGGCAGTGCCGCTTATGCTGAGGCATTAAAGTCGTACAAAGAAGAAATCGAACGTAGTGTTGGCAAGATTTCTCAGGTTGAGCAAGAAACCGGCTTGGTTATTGCCGACATTAAAGACATTAACCGCCGGATGTCGATTGGTGAAGCAAAAGCCCGTCGCGCCAAGAAAGAGATGGTGGAAGCTAACCTGCGTCTGGTAATTTCAATCGCGAAAAAATACACCAACCGTGGCTTGCAGTTCCTGGACCTTATCCAGGAAGGTAACATCGGTCTGATGAAAGCGGTTGATAAGTTTGAATACCGTCGCGGTTATAAGTTCTCAACTTATGCCACATGGTGGATTCGTCAGGCAATCACCCGTTCAATCGCGGACCAGGCGCGGACCATCCGTATCCCGGTACACATGATTGAAACCATTAACAAACTGAATCGTATCTCTCGTCAGATGCTACAGGAAATGGGTCGCGAACCTACGCCAGAGGAACTGTCTGAACGCATGCTGATGCCAGAAGACAAGATCCGTAAGGTACTGAAAATTGCCAAGGAGCCTATCTCGATGGAAACGCCCATCGGTGATGATGAAGACTCGCATCTGGGTGATTTTATCGAGGACAGCACCATTATTCAGCCCCTCGATTCAGCAACCGGCGGCAGCCTGAAAGACGCCACGCAGGAAGTCCTTGCAGGCCTTACGGCTCGTGAAGCCAAAGTACTGCGTATGCGCTTTGGTATCGACATGAATACCGACCACACGCTGGAAGAAGTTGGTAAGCAGTTTGATGTTACCCGTGAGCGTATCCGTCAGATTGAAGCCAAGGCATTACGCAAACTTCGCCACCCAAGCCGTTCAGAACAATTGCGCAGCTTCCTCGACGAATAAGCCGTTTCGCATGGCACGATTATAATAAGCCAGTCCTCCGGGACTGGCTTTTTTTTGGCTCAAAGTACCGCTTACCCATACTTCGGGTGAAGAACCGGGTTGATTGTCACTCTATGCAAAGCGGCTATCTCACTCTGTTATCTTTATTCAAACCCACAGTCGCCCCTTTCACAAACCACACTTACAGATTATTTCTCATTTCAGACAAGCACTTACCATTTCATTGTCGTCTACCTCATACAAAACGTATAAGGCTGCTAGAAGTTAACCGTATGTAAATGTTATTCAGCCCTGCCCTATTCACCTGACTTTACAAATCAGGCTAATATGGAGAGCGGTTGAACTTATTTCGACCCCATTTATAACGACAGATAGCAAAATACTAATAAAGAAAAGGGAAAGACATGCAATATCACTGGTTAGGACTGCGAGCTGCTGCACTCTGTTTTGCGGTTATACTCTCGCCAACGGTACCCGCTGCCACTGAATATCAAAAACCGGCAGAGGAAATTCTCCAGCTCGTCGATGTAAATCGCGCCCCCTATTTTCTGATGAATGATAGTCAGGATACTGCGTTGATGCTGTACCGCGATACCTATAAAACTATTGCCGAGTTATCCGAGGAGGAGCTGCGACTGGGGGGGTTACGTATTGATCCCAAAGCGAATATCGGCAGTCGTGATACCTTTTATAACGATTTAAAAATTCAGCGAATTAACAGCCAGCAAACGGTAGAAATCGCCGGATTACCCGATAACCCCCGCTTATCCAATTTTGCCTGGTCCCCGGATCAAAAGAAAATGGCAATGACCCACAAGACCCCTAACGGCATTGAGTTATGGGTTTTAGATTTAAAAACCGCCAAGGCCAAACGCCTTACCAAAGCCATCCTTAACGCCAACATGCGCGATGTGATTAATTGGTTTGCTGACGGCTCCGCGCTGCTGGTGAAAGTGGTTCCAGAGGACCGCCAGGCGCTGATTAACACCGAAACCGCCACCCCGACCGGCCCGACGGTATCGGAGAGTGACGGTAAAAAAGCCCAGAACCGCACCTATCAGGATCTGCTGAAAAACAAAAATGACGAATTCAACTTTGAGCAGCTAACCCGCTCTACACTCATGAAAGTAAATTTGAATGGCAAAGCCTCACGCTGGCTGCCGCCAGCTATGTACGGCAATATTAATGTGTCGCCTGACGGTGAGTATGTGCTGGTCACCCAGTATGAAAAGCCGTTCAGCTATCTGGTGCAGTATAACCGTTTTCCCTCAGTGACCAGTGTGTATAGCAAACAAGGTGAGTTCATCAACAAGATTGTGTCGGTACCGCTAATTGAAGATCTGCCCAAAGGCTTTATGGCCACTCGAGAGGGCAGACGCTCTATACAGTGGCGTGACGATAAACCGGCGACGCTGGTTTTTGCCGAAGCGCAGGATAAAGGCGATCCGGCTGTTGAAGTTGAATATCGCGATGCGGTTTACACGCTGGAACCGCCATTCGATGGCACTCCGTCGCTGCTACTTAAAACCCATAATCGCTTTTCACGCATTAAGTGGGGTAACGACAACTATGCGATTGCTCAGGATTACTGGTGGAATACCCGCAATACTAAAGCCTATGCGTTTACTCCAGGCGATAGCACTGTTGCGCCTGCGGTTATTTTCGATCGCAATTATCAGGATGCCTACAGCGATCCGGGTTCGTTCGTGACTGAGCGCAATGAATTTGGTCAGAGCGTACTGGCGATGGATGGCGCGAAGGTCTTTTTACTTGGCGATGGCTATTCAGATAAAGGACAATTTCCTTTCCTCGACAGTCTTAATCTTAAAACGCTCGAAAAAGAGCGCCTTTATCAGTCTGCCTATACCGATAAACTGGAAGAGCTATACGATTACAAAGTTAATGAGCAAAAACTCACTGTGAGTATCGAATCGAAAAGTGAATACCCTAACCGCTACTTCAGGCACTTAAGCAACCAGTCACTCACGCAGTTAACAGACTTTGAAAATCCGTTTAAAGCCATTCAGAGCGTCAAAAAGGAAGTCATCACGTATAAGCGTGATGACGGGCTGGAGCTTTCCGGCACGCTTTATTTGCCGGTTGGCTACCAGGAAGGTAAGCAATATCCAATGATCCTGTGGGCTTATCCACGAGAGTATAAAGATCAAAACAGCGCCTCGCAGAATACCAGTAACCCCAATGAGTTTACCTATCCGTACTGGGGCTCGCCTATTTACTGGGTAAACAAAGGCTATGTGGTACTCGATGGCGCGGCCTTCCCTATTGTGGGTGAAGGCGATGAAGAGCCCAATGACAGCTTCCGCAGCCAGTTAGTGGCCAACGCTAAGGCTGCTATTGATGCTGTTGACGCTCGCGGGCTTATCGACCGGCAGCGTGTGGCAGTGGGTGGTCATAGCTATGGTGCCTTTATGGTGGCTAATCTGCTCTCCCATTCTGACTTATTTGCGGCCGGAATTGCTCGCAGCGGTGCCTATAACCGCACCCTCACGCCATTTGGCTTCCAGTCGGAAGAGCGCTCTTACTGGGAAGCCCCCCAGGTGTATTACACCATGTCGCCCTTTATGCATGCCGACAAAATGAAAACCCCGTTACTGCTTATTCATGGCGAGGCTGATAACAACAGTGGTACCTACCCCATGCAAAGTGAGCGCTATTTTAATGCGCTTAAAGGCCTTGGTGCCACGGCACGACTGGTAATGTTACCCAAGGAGTCTCACGGATACCGAGCCAAGGAAAGCATCTTACACATGCTCTGGGAACAGGATCAATGGCTGGAACAGCACGTAAAGGCTAAGTAACTCCTGCGGCACACAGGCCCTGTGGCCTGTGTGCTCAGCAGTCTATTTCAACAGGAAAACAACAATGAAAACACTGATTACACTTTTGGCAGGATTACTTGTAAGCGCTTCCACAGCGGTACTCGCCAGCGATAACACTCTCTCAGCCACAGAACAGCAACAGGGCTGGGAAAGCTTATTCGACGGCGAGTCACTTAAGGGTTGGCGTAACTATCAAAAGGACGAAGCCGGCAGCAACTGGCAGGTCACTAACGGTACCATCACCCTTACCAAAGAGGGCAGTGGCGACCTGATTACAGCGAAACAGTATGCCGAGTTTGAACTGAGTCTGGATTGGAAGATTTCTGAAGCCGGGAACAGCGGTGTTTTCTTTCTGGCAGATGAGAGTGAGCAGTACATTTACTTCCATGCCCCTGAAATCCAGATTATTGATAATGAAAAACACCCCGACAGTAAGCTCGACTCACACCGCTCAGGCTCGCTCTATGACATGGTAGTGGCGCCGGCGGCCGCTTATAAAGAAGCTGGCGAATGGAATAACCTGCGGATCCGTCTTCACAATGACGTGCTGGAGGTCTGGCAAAATGACGTGATGACCGTGCATATAGTGATGTACTCCTCGACCTGGGAAAAACTGGTTGCCGCCAGTAAGTTTGCCAAATGGGATGGCTTTGGCGAACAAGCTAAAGGCCATATCGGTTTGCAGGATCACAGTGATAAAGTGTGGTTTAAAAATATTAAAATACGGGAGTTACGCTAATGGCCGACTTTATTCATCAGGTAGTGATTGTTGGCTCCGGCGCTGGCGGGGCCATGGCAGCCTATGAGCTGACCAAAGCAGGGATTAACGTTTTAATGCTTGAAGCGGGCCGCGACTACGATCCCAAAACTGAAACGCCCATGTTTAAACGCAATGCCGACGCACCACTTATGGGGGCCGCCACCTCAGATAAAAACTTTGGCTACTATGATGCGACGGTTGATGGTGGCTGGTCGGTGCCTGACGAACCGTACACCACCGACGATGATTCCGATTTTCTCTGGTGGCGGGCACGTATGCTCGGTGGACGCACTAACCACTGGGGGCGCTATTCACTGCGCTTCAGTGAGCACGACTTTAAAGGCAAAAGCCGCGATGGGCTCGGCGCAGACTGGCCATTTGAATACGGTGACATTGCCCCCTGGTACGATAAAACCGAGAGTCTGGTCGGTGTATGTGGCACCAATACCGGGCTGGATGACATGCCCGACTCACCGCCCGGCGTACTGCAACACCCACCAACCCCAAGAGTCCCTGAATTGTTGGTGGCTGCCGCCGCGAAAAAACATGGTATTACTGCGGTTCCCATGCACCGCGCGGTTCTGACCCAGCCAAAAGACGACAGGGCAGCCTGTTTTTATGCCACCCCTTGCGGCCACGGCTGTTCCATTGGTGCGGCATTTCAAACCACTACGTCTTTACTTCCCATGGCTCGGCAAACCGGTCATTTTAAGCTCATTACTGATGCCATGGTCAAACAGGTAAATACCAGTGATGAAGGCACAGTCACCGGTCTGACATACATTGATAAAGCCAGCGGTGAAGAAGTGGTTATTGCGTCACCGGTGGTTATTCTGGCAGCCAGTGCCTGTGAGTCGGCCAGGATTATGCTTAACTCGAAATCTGCCCAACACCCTGACGGCCTCGCCAATTCAAGTGGTCAGTTAGGCCGCAACCTGATGGACTCTACTGGTGCCGGTATCGGTGCCACTATCCCGGCGTTAAAGAACCGCCCGCGATATAACGAAGACGGACATACCGCTAACCATTTGTTTATTCCCTGGTGGGGCCATAAGGCACAACATAATCTGAATTTTCCACGGGGATATCACTTTGAACTGGGGACCGGCTTCAGAGAACCCGGCGCCTGGGTGTCCGGCGATTTTGCAGGCTATGGCGAGTCATTAAAAGACGAAGCCAAAGCCAATTACGGTGCCAGCGTGTATTTTGCACTGCGCGGCGAAATGCTGCCCAATGACAACTGCTATATGGATATTGACCCTGACGTCACCGACAAATGGGGCATCCCGGTGGCACGCTTCCACTGGCAGTGGTCAGAACACGAGCTGAATCAGGTAGCTCATGGTCTGCAAACCGCTAAAACGCTTTTAGAAACCATGGGAGCAACCGTAGGCGATCTGCCTGCCCCCGAACAAGCCATCGCTAAAGGCGGCCAAATCATTCATGAAGTGGGCACCGCAAGAATGGGCAGCTCGCCTGCAGATTCCGTGACCAATCAGTGGGGACAAACCTGGGATTGTCCGAACCTGTTTGTGATGGACGGCGGCGTTTTTGCTTCCAACCCGCATAAAAACTGCACGCTCACCATCATGACGCTGGCCATGCGCAACGCTAACTGGCTGGCCGGCCAGATCCAACAGGGAGTACTGTAAGATGACTGACCCTAAAGCTCTGAGTAACCCGCACGGCTTAAGCCGTCGCCAGTCGTTAAAATTGTTTGGTATGATGCTGGCCAGCGCAGCTGTGCCCGCCATTACCGGTTGTGCCGCCAGCACACCTCAAGTCAGTGGTTCAGCCTCAGACTGGCCAACCCTTAAGATAGAGCCCATTAGCGTGGCAGGGTACGGGCAGGATCCCAACCTGATCATGCCTCCACCGTCGCCCTGGCCAAAAACGTTGACCACGGAGCAAATTGCCCGGCTGTCCCGTTTAACTGACATCTTAGTGCCAGCCCAGAATGGCCAGCCCGGCGCCCTGCAAATAGGCGCAGTGGATGTAATTGACGAATGGGTCAGTGCGCCCTACGGTCAACAACAGCGGGATAGAGACGGCATTCTGCGCTTACTTATCTGGCTCGACGATGAGTCGGGACGACGCTACAGTCAGCCGTTCCTGATGCTCAGCGAAGCTCAGCAATTAGTCCTGCTGGATGATATTGCCTATGACAGGGACAATATCGACGCCCGCTTACAGCAGCCGGCAGCGGTATTTAACCGTTTGCGCTCGCTGGTATTAGCGGCTTACTTCTGCTCTGAGGCCGGTAGCCGCGAAATTGGCTACCAGGGTAATGTCCCTATCAGTGGTGATTATCCGGGGCCTACACCAGAGGCCATGGCTCATCTCGATGATGTCCTCGATGAGCTCGGCCTGAGCGACTACGCCTATCAGCAGTAAATGCCATTAGGTCTCAAACACTCTCTGGTTGAACAGGATCAGGGAGTGTTTGACGCTTTGCCTTACGCTCCAGAACCATTGCCACAATAAACAGTACCAGCATCATAATAAAGCCCGCCAGTGCCAGCATCAGCGCGCCTTTTTCATCACTGCTCTCTACTACCCACCCGGATATAACCGGTGCCAGCGTACTACCGATACTGCCACTGAATAACATCAGGGTAACCAGCATGGGCGGTGAGTCCGCAATTTGTTGGGTGCCAACTGAAATCGCAATTTTATAAATGCAGGTAGTCAGTAAACCAAAGGCCAGTCCGAGTGTAAGAAATGCCGCCACCGAGTCGATAAGTAAAAATAACGTAGTGCAGGTAATAGCGATACCTGAGACCACCAGCAACATGAGGCGGGTAGGAATAAAATTCACCAGCACCACCGAGGTGAGTAATCCAAAAATGGAGAAGCCCCAGTAATTCCCCACTACCTGACCAGCCACTTCCTGCCGGGCGTCAAAATAAGCCATCAGATAATTGGGCGCCCAGGTTAAGAAGGTCGTTTGGGCAATAAGATAAAGACATACCCCCACCGCAAAACACACCACCCGAGGGGTGAGGATGCGCTTAAATTGCGCCAGAGCGGTTTCCTTTTGCCCGGCGCTTTCTGATGAAACGGCCCGATGCACGTCGGGAAATACCGTAGTAACAGCCAGTATCAGTATAATCACCGCCAGAGAGGCAACGGCCAGATAGCTTAATGTCCAGTCCAGTTCTTTAACCAGCAACCAACCCGCCAGCGTTGGAAAAATAAACCCGGCCGCACTGAAAGCACAATCGGTAGCAATAAAAGCCGAGGCCCTCCGTTGCGCCCGGTAGATACGGGAAATAATCACCGCACCACCGGATAAACCACAGCCACAACACACTCCCAGACCGAGAAACACAGCGGCCAGCAGAGGATAGCCGGCGTCGGTTAATAACGGCAGCACTACGCCCAGAATCAGTAAAAACAGATACGTGATGATCAGCAACCGCCGCAAACTGAATCGGGTATACAGGTACATGGACATCAGCGTACCGATTAAGGCACCACCGGTTAGCCAGGAAAAAATACTGACCGCCTGGGCCGCCGTCATTTCCAGTTGCGCGGCAATGGCGTTAAGAATGACTCCGGCCTGGGTTAACAGGCCAGACATAATCATATAGCTTAAAAACGCTATCAGGGTTAACCTAACCTGGGTATTCAACTACGCGTCATCCTGCTGAGCACCAATTAGTTTAATCCGCATACCCGGCTCCTATGGCATTAAATGGCATATCCAGCTCTAATTCCGGCACCTGCAAGCCAATCCAGGCCGGAAAGGTATTGCTGTTGGGCCCCGGAAACACAGTGTATTCGTTAGCCCAGGGGTATTTATCAATTGCCGCCACAACCTCGGGGATCAGTCGGCGGGCTTTGTCACCCTGAATAGATAAGACCTTTTCTGGTCTGGCGCCGTACCAGTAGCGGTCCGGGCTCTCGGTTTTATAATGACGTAAGGCTGGATAGCCATTTTTGACGCGCCAGCCGACCACTTCGTAAACCTGATATTCCTCTGCGCCTTCCTCTTTAAAGGCCAGCCAGGTATGTACAGCAAACCAGCCGCGCCAGCTAAAAGCATCCGCCGCATAGATCTCAATAACCGCATCCTGCACCAGGTCTGGTGAGGGTGCGATTCCTGCTGGCTCTCGGCTTGCCGTGCGCCAGTCACTGTTGCTACAGGACGCCAAGGCAAATAGCATTAATACAATACCGGCCAAACGCTTGCCCATAATGAGACCCTTTTATCCGTTAAATGAATGACAACTATCTAATCAGTCCGGATCAGGATATGCAAGCCAGTGCCGACCAAATAACTCAGGCTCAGGATAAACATTAACCAGCACAACTGGAATTTGTAGTGTGAAATCAGCATACTGAATAAACAAAATCACAATCAGGGAGCGTATTTTGGGCTGGATTGACTACGCAATAATCGCGATTTACCTCGTAGGTTTACTCGCCATGGGACTGGCATTTCGCCACCAGCACAATAGCAGGGAATACTTTCTGGGCGGGCGCACCATCCCCTGGCCGGCGTTATCCCTGTCGGTTATGGCAACCCAACTCTCCGCGATCAGTTTTATTTCTGCTCCTGCTTTTGTTGGGTTACGCGAAGGCGGCGGGTTGATTTGGTTGTCTTACGAACTGGCGTTGCCCATCGCGGTATTGCTCATGTTATGGCGATTATTGCCCACCTTGCACCAAAGCGGTGTGGTGAGTGTGTACGATTTCCTCGAGCGCCGTTTCGAACGCTCCACCCGCCTGCTGATAAGCTTTGTATTTCAGCTCAACCGCTCCTTCGCCACCGCCATTATGATTTATGCCATATCATTGATTCTGCAAGGCACGATGGGACTGGAGCAATGGCACAGCATTGTGTTGATTGGCGTAATCACCCTGATTTATTCTGCCGTGGGGGGAATGAAAGCGGTGGTATTTGGTGATGCGGTACAAATGGTGATTATTCTGGCCGGTGCCCTCACCTGCCTGTTTGTCGCTGTGGATGTTATAGGCGGTGTGGATGCTGCACTTGCACTCATCGATAGTGATCGCATGGAAGCCATAAACACCAGCTCATGGGGTTTAACCGGCAACGATTTTGGGCTGTTGCCCATGTTATTTGGTGGCATTGTGCTTTATGCCTCTTATTATGGCTGCGACCAGTCAGAAGCTCAGCGTTCGCTGTCTGCTCATAGCGTAAAAGACCTGCGCAAGGTGATGTATACCGTCGCGCTCAGCCGCTTCCCCATCACGGTAATTTATTGCACCACTGGGTTAGTAATAGGCGCACTGGTACTCAATACCCCATCGCTGCAGGCGCAAATACCAACAGACCAGCCCGACTGGATGATGCCCATTTTCATTGTTAATTATTTACCACCCGGCGTGATTGGGCTGCTGGTAGTCGCCATTATGGCGGCGGCCATGTCTTCGCTCAGTTCCGCGATAAACAGCCTGGCGGCAGTGACCACCGAAGATTTTTGTCGCTACAAGGGCCATGAACCCAGCGACCATGAATATATGCGCTTTGCCCGCACAGCCGGTATTGGCTGGGGACTGGTAACACTGGTATTAAGTTTATTCGCCGGTGATATCGCCCCCACTATCATTGAAGCCATTAATAAAATCGGCTCGGTGTTTTACGGCCCGGTGCTGGCAATTTTTTTACTGGGTATCCACAGTAAAACCATTACCGCAAAAGCAGCTAACATCGGCCTGTTACTGGGCGTATTCAGTAATACCTTTTTGTGGCTTAGCGACAACCCCATATTCTGGTTTTGGTGGAATGCCATTGGCTTTGCGGTCACAGTTATCAGCGGCCACCTGGTAAACCGTTTAATCCCCACCAGCAATAAAGCCACACCACAAGCCAGTTATGCCGGACTGAATACCCGAATGGTAGTGGTGTTGTTGAGCTGGACTGCCGTGCTTATTTTTATCTGTTTCAATTTATCCGACTGGCTGGCCTGATGACAGCTATAACCATCCTCAAAAAAAGTACAGTCATACCGGCCCATGAGCCGGTATCTCTGTGAAAGGCAACGGGATTATAAACAACCTGCTTTTTGTGGTTCTATTGTGGCGAATTACTGGCTGTATAAAGTGGGGGACTACGACTAAAACAACCGCTGTGGAGGAGCCAATATCTACTTGAAAAGCAAATTGGCTCGTATACTACCTGCTTTTACTGTGGTTCTGTTGTGGCGAATTACTGGCTGACAAAAAGATCAGGGAAAGCGTAGGCTCGTCAAGGACGACGAGCCAGGGCAGCGCGGGCAGGACGCCCGCTCTGCCTCGTTAGGTTTTACCTTTTTGTCAGCCAGTATGCTTTTCGACACGTAGAACTGAGCGGGGTCCAGGGGTGGCCTCACTGCCACCCCTGGGTGCTGTCGGCACCCCGACAAAAAGCTGATAAATCATCCATAGCTCGCCTTGTTTAAGAAAGTCAGACTTTTTAGGAGATCCCGGATAGGTCCGTTGGACCTTCCGGGATGACAGAGAGATATGATAGCTCGCCTAGTTTAAAGCAGTCAGACTTTTTTAGGAGATCCCGGATAGGTCCGTTGGACCTTCCGGGATGACAGGAAAATAGGATAGCTCGACTAATTTAAGGCAGTCTGACTTTTGAGGAGATCCCGGATAGGTCCGTTAGACCTTCCGGGATAACCGGGAGTATTTTAGCCCTAGAACATACTCGACATTCCGGCTCGAGGGCCGGGATGAAAGTATCACTCCCCTTTCACATAAGGAATTTCTTCATCCAGATCTTCCAGCTTGTGCGTACGCTTAAGTGGTGAGCCGGTGTGTCGAGCCATCCAGTAATAGGCGGTGGGCACTATGTATAAAGTTAAGAAAGCCGAGACCAGCACACCGGCGAAGATCACCATACCAATAGCCATGCGACTCTCCGCCCCGGCGCCGCTGGCTATTACCAGCGGGATACTACTGAATACAGTGGTAAAACCGGTCATCACGATGGGCCGTAAACGCATGGCTGAGGCTTTGCGTAGAGCCTGTTCAAACTCCTCACCGGCATCGCGCAACTGATTGGCAAACTCAACAATTAATATACCGTTTTTAGCTGCCAGACCAATGAGCATTACCAGTCCTATCTGACTGTAGATATTGAGCGTCATACCGGCAAAATACAGCCCGATAAACGCCCCCAGCAGGGCCAGCGGAACGGTCATCATAATGACCAAAGGATGCACCCAGCTTTCAAATTGCGCGGCCAGAATGAGATAAGTAATCGACAGTGCCAGTAAGAAGACGAACACAAATGAATTACCGGACTCCTGATACAACTGCGACTCGCCTTTATAATCAATCGACACCGAATCGGGCAGCTCGGTTTCTACAATATTTTCCAGATAGGCCAGCGCTTCTCCCAGCGAATAATCTTCCGCCAGGTTGGCAGAAATGGTCACCGAGCGCATGCGGTTGTAACGGTTAAGCTGGGCAGACGTTGCCTGCTCCTTGAAGGATAGCAGGTTATCCAGCGGGATCAGCTTACCGGTGTAACCGGAGCGAACGTAGAGGTTGTCAATGCTGTTAGGGCTTCTGAATTCCGACTCAACCCCTTCCATGATGACGTCGTATTCTTCACCACGGTCGAGGAAGGTAGATACCCGGCGCTGACCCAACATGGTCTCCAGAGTGCGGCCCACATCACTGATAGAAACGCCTAAATCGGCAGCACGATCTCTATCAATCTCGATAAGCAGCTGTGGCGAAGTGGATTTATAATCGGAGTCTATACGCACCAGTTTAGGATTTTCTGAGGCTTTTTCGATAAGCGTATCGCGCCATTCAGCGAGGTTTTCATAGGTATCGCCCTGCAATACAAACTGTACCGGCCGGCTAAAGCCGCCGCCCCCGATACCAGCCCGCATAATGGCAAAGGCACGTACATCAGGAATAACATTCAGCCGTTCACTGATTTCATCCATGATCTCAAAGGAGCTGCGATCCCTTTGATCCCAGGGCACTACGCCCACCACCACAATACCGGCACGGCCACCCCAGCCCGGCGCACGAACCAGCACGCGGTCGAGTTCACCGGCTTCGCGGTATTCCATCACAATGTCTTCAACTTGTTTGAGGTTGCGGGAGTTACTCTCAAAGCTTGCGCCTTCCTGAGACTGCATAATTATAAAGAAATTACTGCGGTCTTCCTTAGGGGTAAACTCTGCAGGTATACGTTGCTGTAACTGGAAAATCAGACCTACGGCGACGGCCAGTAAAAGCATCATCACAATGGGCTGGTGAATGGTTTTACCCAGGCTGTTAAAATAGCCGGCTTCGAGCTTTTTGAAGCTGTTATCCAGCCAGCTGCCAAACCCCGAACGCTCACTTTTCTTAAGTAAAATGGAGCCCAGCATAGGCGATAAGGTTAGTGCTGTTACGCTGGAGAAAGCCACCGCAGCGGCAATGGCCAGGGCAAACTCAGTAAATAAGCGCCCCACATTACCTTCTAAGAAAACCAGCGGAACAAACACCGAAATCAGCACCAGGGTGGTAGCAATTACGGCAAACCCTACTTCTCGGGTGCCCCGATAAGCGGCCAGAATGGCAGGCTCACCCATTTCGATACGCCGGTGAATGTTTTCCAGCACCACGATAGCGTCGTCCACAACTAAACCAATGGCCAGTACCATCGCCAGCAGGGTTAACAGGTTAATGGAAAAGCCCAGTGCCAGCATAACGATAAACGCAGCAATCAGAGAAACCGGCACGGTAACCGCCGGGATAAGGGTGGCACTGACATTCCCTAAAAATAAGTAGATAACCACTACCACCAGCAACATGGCAATCCCCAACGTGTTGTATACCTCGGAGATAGACTGTTCGATAAACACCGACGAGTCATAGCTTGGCACAATAAAGATGTTATCCGGCAGACTTTGCTCGATGCGCGCTATTTGCTCACGCGCAGCCCGGGCGACTTCGAGCGTATTGGCTTTAGACTGCTTGATAATACCGAGGCCTATCATGTTAACGCCGTCACCACGAAACTCGGTTTCATCCTCCACCGCGGTAAGCTCAACCTTAGCGATATCACCTAAACGCACCAGGTAGCCGTCGGCGCCAATGGCTACGGTAAGCGCCGCAAAGTCTTCCGGGGTCAGGAAGCTTCGCGCTACCCGCACCTCAAAATCACGGTTTAACGACTCAACCTGACCGGCCGGTAACTCAACGTTTTCAGAACGGATCACCGACTCCACATCGGCCACCGTGACATCTCTGGCAGCCATGGCAGTTCTGTCGAGCCACACTTTCATGGCGTAGGTTCTGCCGCCACCAATGCGCACCCGGGCCACGCCGTTAACAATCGACAGGCGATCGACCAGATACCGTTCGGCGTAATCGGTTAGCTCCATGGTGTTGAGGTTGGTGCTACGCAGGTTAAACCACATTACCGGCTGTTCATCGGAGTTGGACTTCGACACCTCCGGCGGATCGGCCTGATCGGGCAGATTGTTTAACGCTCGACTCACTCTTTCCCGCACATCATTAGACGCCGCATCGATATCCCGCGACAATTCAAATTCGATGGTGATATCGGAGCGCCCGTTACGGCTGGTTGAGGTAATGTTTTTTATGCCCTCGATGCCACTGATACGATCTTCGAGCAACTGGGTAATCCGGGTTTCAACGATATTGGCCGACGCCCCCGGGTAGTTGGTATTGATGCTAACGATAGGCGGATCGATATCCGGATACTCACGCAGCGACAACATAGAAAAAGACACAATGCCAAAAATAATCAGCAGCAAGTTAACTACCGAGGCAAAAACCGGCCGTTTTACCGATACGTCTGATAACCACATGATTTAGCTCTCCAGCGTATCGCGATTAAGGACTCTCACCTCAGATCCGTCGCGTACCCGCAACGTCCCTTCAACAATAATCTGTTCGCCCGCATTCAGACCTTTCACAATTTGCACCCAGCCCGGACGGCGTTCTCCCACAATGACTTCCCGCTCAGAGACCACATTATTCTCGGCGACTACGTAAACAAACTGCTTGTCGGCATTGGGCACCAGTGCTTCTTCGGGGATCACCAGGGTATCAAGTACCTGCTTTTCGATAGTGACCTGCATTAACATGCCCGGGCGCAATTCAGACTCCGGATTATTAATTACTGCGCGGGATAAAATAGAGCGGGTCACCGGATCAATACGCGAGTCTATAGCGGTAATTTCACCGCTGAACTCGCGGCCTGGATAGGCCACTGACGTTGCTGTTACTTTCTGGCCCAGTGCCATACTGGCCAGGTGATTTTCAGCCACGTTAAAGTCGACCTTGATAACACTGATATCATCAAGTGTTGTGATTTCATCGGCAGGACGCACCAACGACCCCACACTCACCCGGCGGATCCCAAGACGGCCATTAAATGGGGCTTTAATTTGCAAATCATCCAGCTGCGCATTGGCCACCGCAATTTGCGCTTCCAGCGATTTTACCAGCGCCTGTTGCTCATCCAGCAATTGCTCTGAAGCTGCACTGGTTTTGGCCAGGTTTTTAATTCGGCTAAGCTGACGTTTCGCTTCTTCCAAACTTACCTGTAACTGAGCGACACGGGCCACTTCTTCTTTGTTGTTCAGTTGTACCAGCAATTGGCCAGCCTCGACCTTATCACCATCATCGAACAAAACGCGGGTAACCGTATCGGCCACCTGGGCCGTTAGCGTAACGGATTCATTGGCCGTGGCAGTGCCCAGTGCATCAATGGTAACCGGAAACAACTTATTAGAAGCTTCGTACACTTTAACCGGCGTGAGCTTTTTGGCCATTGTCTGACCGGCTTGCTCCTGAGGCCAGTTAAGAAAAGCCAGCAACCCTACCAGTAACACCAAACCAAAAAACAGCGGCGACAGCTTTTTACCCAATGCCATAATCAATCCTGCTATACTGGAACCCAACCTTGTTGTCATCAGCGGGCACCGGAATTTAATAATAAATGTTAACCAACGGCTTAATTTTACCCGATAACCTCGTTAAGAGAGCGCGTTTAACAGTAATAATCTGTGTTTTAACGTTTTTGGGTTGCCAACCTCTCTCCCCGTCTGCTCCAAGCTGCCGAGTTTCTGAGACCGCGAGCCAAATACCTTCTGCAGAGAATGTTAAAGCTGCCGCCTGTCTGATCAGAATTGAAAACAGTATTCTGATGATTCGACACCGCCTGTCGGGCAAACTCGACTTCCCGGCGGGAGGCGTTAAGGGCAGCGAATCTGCCCGTTGTGCAGCACACCGGGAAACCTGGGAAGAGACCGGCTTCAACCTCGAAGTAGGCAGGTTGCTGACTTACTCCTCTTCGGGGATGCCGATCTTTCATTGTCAGGGCGATGATTCTCTGACAGCCCTTGCCGAGCGGGTGCCCGCACCGGCGTGGGCTACCGTTGAGGCCGAAGAACTGCTGCGGGTAAACCCGTTTGAAATAACGGATGACGCATTACGTTTTAAAGATGATCTGATTCCGCTCAGAAATGCGTTCGTGCAGGCAGCAGAAAAACCCTGACTGACCAGCCAGCCGGAAGTGGCTTTATTGCGCTGGCTCAAGTTAATGACAGACTGTGATTTTGCATTTCATACAGGCGTTGTATGGTATCGATAGCAAACAATCAGAGCAGATTGAACAAAGGAGAATGTTATGCCGGCATACACCCCGCCGCTCGCTGATTTTACATTTTTAGTTAAAGACTGGCTCAACATCGACTCGCTTTATCAGTCGTTAGGGCTCGAGGAATTTGATGCCGAACTGGCGCTGGAAGTTATTGAGCAAGGTGGTAAATTTGCAACCGATGTGGTTGCACCGCTGAACCGGGAAGGCGACGAACAGGGCTGTAAACTGAATAACGGCCAGGTAGTAACCCCCGATGGATTTGCTGCCGCCTATCAAAGTTACGTAGACAATGGCTGGAATGCCATGCTCGGCGATATTGAATATGGCGGACAAGGACTCCCCTATTCCATGGCCGTGCCCGTACACGAAATGCTTAACTCAGCGAACCTCAGCTGGCGCTTAACCACCATGCTCACCGAGAGCGCGGTGCTTGCCGTCACCAAACATGCTTCCGATGAACTCAAGGCGCTGTATCTGGAAAAGCTGGTTAGCGGCCAATGGACCGGTACAATGAATCTTACCGAGCCACAGGCTGGCAGTGATTTAAGCCTGCTTGCCACAAAGGCAGAACCCGCTGAAGACGGTAGCTACATCATTACCGGCAGTAAAATTTTTATTACTGCCGGCGATCATGACTGGACTGACAATATTATTCATATGGTGTTGGCCCGGTTACCCGATGCGCCTGCCGGTGTGAAAGGCATCAGCCTGTTTCTGGTGCCCAAATTTCTGCTTGATGATAACGGCACTCCGGGCGAACGCAATGCTCTCTCGCCCAGCGCGCTGGAGAAAAAAATGGGCATTAAGGCCAGCCCCACCTGTGTGATGAATTTTGATGGTGCCAAAGGCTGGCTGGTTGGCGAGCCACATTGTGGTCTGGCCTGTATGTTTACCATGATGAATGACGCCCGTTTTCAGGTTGGCCTTGAGGGCCTTGGCGCTTCAGAAGCTTCATTTCAGGGTGCCTTAACTTATGCTCGCGAGCGCCTGCAATCCCGCGCACCACAGGGAGTACAACAACCGGATTCCAAAGCTGATGCAATTGTTTATCAACCCGACATTGCGCGAATGCTACTCACCCAGAAAGCACTGACTGAGGGCAACCGGGCTTTAGCGATGCTGTATGCCAAATACATGGATATTGCCCATAACTCATCAGGCAAGGCCCATGATGATGCAGAGGCGATCCTGCAATTTCTAACCCCTATCTGTAAGGCTTTTATGACCGATACCGGACTGGAGTCTACCAGCCTGGGGATTCAGATATTTGGCGGGCACGGTTATATTCGCGAATGGGGCATGGAACAACTCATGCGTGATGTGCGTATAGCTATGTTATATGAAGGCACCAATGGTATTCAGTCACTCGATCTGATTGGCCGTAAGCTAACCCGCGACCGGGGCGATATGCTGGGTGTCACCCGAAATGCTTTGGCGGAACTGGTGGAGGCGATGGCTGATGGCGAAGCGCAGCAACAGGCCTCTGCATTGCTTAACGAGTGGTATCAAACTTCACTGCAGGTAAAAACCTTCTCTGCGGTAGAGGCTGCGGGCGGTGCCTGTGATTACCTGGCCTACAGCGGTTACTGTTTGCTGGGGGTTTTGTGGTATTCCATGGCAGATTGCGCGGCGCAAAGCGATAACCCGGTACTGGCAGCAGGCAAACAGAAAACCTGCGACTTTTATCTGCAACGAATCCTGCCGCGTACATCCGCTCATAAGGCCGCAATGTTAGCGCCTGCCGCGACTTTGCTAGCGTTGCAGGGTAGTGAGTTCGATTACCTCTGAGCCTGATTTAACGCACAAAAAAGGCCGCTTTATGCGGCCTTCAGCGATTAATTTCTGGCAATAGAGTCTTCAAACTCGTCATCAAACCAGCGCTTGATCATGTCTTTCTCATAACGGAAAGGATCGCTGCTGCGTGCGCGGCTGATACGGTTCATAAAAGCCATTTCCTTAATGTTAACCTCGGCAGACTTCACCACTTTGTTACCTTCTTTCAGCTGATAACTAAATTCCATCCGCGGGATATACACCGTATCAATAATACGAATATCAAAAGCACCCGCGCGCATGGTCGGCCACACTTCTCCGGCCAAATCCAGATCGGTAACGGTTACTTGTAGAGTTTGCCCTTCCGGCAGCGCTTCAGCCAATTTGTTGAAGTATTTGTCCAGCGAGTTAAAGACACGATTACGAAAACCTTTGCGTGATTCGTTACTGGGTCTGACATCGGTATACGACTTGGGATCTTGCCAGGTAATTTCGACTTTCGCCGGCGCTTCAGTCGACTCAACGGTGCTTTGCTGTGCCATGCTGACGCCAGAAAACGCCATTAGCGCAGGTACAAGCAACCACGACACTGATTTATTTCGCATTGCAGAATCCCCCCGAGGATTTAGTTCGAAATCAAAGTATATACGTACTGTTAGACTGATTAGAACAACTAAACCGCAAAAAGTTTAACCGTATGTCCTGTGTAACAACCTAGCAATCTTTACCTGAACCGGGGGTGAACAGGGGTATCAACTATTTTGCGTGTCTGAATACAAAACCGGTGAGCGGCGAATTTCAGAGCAAAACGAGTGTAACGTTACACCATGGATGTACGGATTTCGGTCTGAGTTTTCACAATATGCATCATAAAATTGCAACGTGCGAACCCGCGAAGACAATACCGTATCGAGGTAATCTTTCTGGTACGGACGCATTGCCGAGTACTGAACTGCCAGGTTGTCTTTAATTTCAGCCAGCTGCTGGCGCTCTTCACGCGTAGCTATCTCTTCCATCCAGTCGCTCAGGGTAGCCTGAACGTCAGATAGCAAATACTGAACAAAAGGTAGCTGTAATACCACTACCAAAATAGCGATTTCAATGATAACAGCGATTGAACGAAACATGCTTTATACTTCTCCCAAACTATTGAGCTAAGTTTACCCCACGTCTAACCGGTTAATAAGGTATGTGTTTTATACCTGGTTATTAAGAGTTATAGCTGTACAAAGTAGTTCGATTTTTAATCTAAACCCTTTGTCGCTTCCATGGCACCAAGTGTGTACACCGAAAAAATGCGTTACACTGTCGCCGCGGCGAATCAGACTGCGATTGATCTATATTAAGTAAAATTAATATATGACAGGTATACTGCTGCCGTAATCATGTTTAGCTTCAATGAAGGTAGTCCCATGAACGATCAGATCCCGGTGAAAAATGTTACTCCGGTCAAAGTTCACAAACCCGAAAAACTCGATGAGTCGAAACGCTACACGGCACGGGACCGAATTTATGTGCGTTCGGTAAAAGGCCCGCTGGAAAATTTCCGCCGTTTTTTCGGATTCTTTTTTATTGCCTTGTTCGTCGCCATTCCGTGGATCCAGTATGACGGTCATCAGGCTGTATTACTGAATATCGTCGATCAGCGCTTTACCATTTTCTCACTGACCCTGTGGCCCCAGGATCTAACGCTGCTGGCGTACATTTTTATTGTTTCTGCCTTTGCGCTGTTTTTTATCACCACCTTTGCCGGCCGTGTGTGGTGTGGGTTTATGTGTCCGCAAACCACCTGGACCTACATATATGTGTGGTTTGAAGAGTTTTTCGAAGGCAACCGCAACAAGCGCATCAAACTGGACGAGCGCCCGATGGACTTCGACAAGTTCTGGCGCAAAACTGCTAAACATACGGCCTGGGTACTGGTTGCACTACTCACCGCAATGACCTTTGTTGGTTACTTTACGCCGGTTGCGCAGCTTTACATTGACGTTTTCACCTTGAATACCAGTTTCTGGGCTGGCTTCACCATTATTTTCTTCACTGTATGTACTTATGGTAACGCCGGGTGGATGCGCGAAATCATGTGTACTCACATGTGCCCTTACGCCCGCTTTCAGTCGGCCATGTTTGACAAAGATACTTTCACCGTATCCTACGATGCCAGCCGCGGCGAGCAGCGCGGGCCACGTTCTCGTAAACTGGCCCATGAAAATCTGGCTGACAAAGGCCTGGGTGAGTGTATCGACTGTAACCTGTGTGTACAGGTATGCCCTACCGGTATCGACATCCGCAATGGTTTACAGTACGAGTGCATCAACTGTGGTGCCTGTGTCGATGCCTGCAATGGCGTGATGGAAAAAATGGATTACCCCAAAGGCCTTATCAGCTTTACCTCAGAGCATGAACTGGCCGGCGGTACCACCCATATCGTGCGTCCCAAACTGGTAGGCTACCTGGTGGTACTGCTGGTAATGTGCGGTCTGTTGGTAGCCGATATCGTGACCCGGGTGCCCCTGGAAGTGGATATTATTCGCGACCGTAACTCGCTGTATCGCGAAAATATGAACGGCGATATTGAAAATGTCTATACCCTCAAGGTACTCAATAAGTCACAAAGTGAGCACACTTATACAATTAAGGTAGAAGGTTTGCCTGAATACGAGTACATTGGCGAACAAGTTGTTACCGTGGGTGGCGGCGAGGTATACAGCTTGCCTGTATCTGTCGCAACTGATCCCTACAACCTGTCTGGCCGGGTCACTGAAATATACTTTAATGTTTCCACCACCGAAGCAGACGGCACTGTTGTAGAGGTTAGCGAGCCATCGAAATTCCTTTATCGATAAACAGGCCTTAATGTGAGTGACTTTACCTTTGCCGAACTGTCACCCGATATGATCCTTGCCGCACTGGAACAGTGCGGCATTTTTCCTCAGTCAGGACTCCTTGCCTTAAATAGCTACGAAAACCGGGTTTACCAGTTTTTAAGTGACGAACAAAAGCGTTACGTAGTGAAGTTCTATCGCCCGCAACGATGGACTAACGAGCAAATCCTCGAAGAACATGCATTCAGTCAGGCGCTGGCCGATGCAGAAATCCCGGTTGTCGCCCCCCTTGCGCAGCAAGGCGAAACCCTGCATTTTGCCGGACAGTATCGCTTTGCCCTGTTCAATTCGGTGGGCGGCCGCCAGTTTGAACTCGATAACCTCGACCACCTGGAATGGATGGGCCGGTTTATCGGCCGGATGCACAAGGTGGCCAGTAGTGCGCCCTTCACGCATCGTCCCACCATGGATATTGAAAGTTTTCTCAACAAACCCCGCCAAACTCTGGCCAACAGTTCACTGTTACCCGAATCACTGCACACCGCATTTTTCACCATACTCGACCGGGTCATTGAGCTAACCAAGGAGCAATACAAGCCGGGTAAGCTCATTCGGCTGCACGGCGATTGCCATGCCGGGAATATTCTGTGGCGCGATGGCCCGATGTTCGTCGACCTGGACGACAGCCGCATGGGCCCGGCTGTGCAGGACTTGTGGATGATGTTAAACGGCGATCGTGCGCAGCAGCAGATGCAGCTTGAAACTCTGATTGAATCCTATGAGGAGTTTTGTGAGTTCGACAACAAAGAACTGGCGCTCATGGAGCCCTTACGCGCTATGCGAATGGTGCATTATATGGCGTGGTTGTCCGATCGCTGGCAGGACCCGGCATTTCCCCGGGCTTTTCCCTGGTTTGCGGAACATCGTTACTGGGAGCAGCAGATCCTGGCTCTCAAAGAGCAGTTTGCTACGTTGCAGGAACCGCCATTGTCCTTGGTGCCTTACTGAGCACACTACCAACAAGGCGCAATCAATAAGCTCGAACAATACACAAGCCGGAGAATTATTCCCCGGCTTTTTTATTGCTGAGCGCTTCAATTTGCTGTTTATTCGCCAGCGCATCGAAAGCGCCGTAGCGAGACACCGCAATAGCACCACACTGCGTAGCAAAGCGCAAAGACGCCAGAATATTCTCAAAGTTTGCCACCCAGTGAGTAAACGATGCTTTATCTTGTACTTCGGCGGCCAAAGTAAATAAAAAGCCTCCCACAAAAGCATCACCTGCCGCGGTAGTATCGACCACCGAAGTTTTCAGTGTGGGATAGGTACCATCAGTGTCCCGGGTATAAAACGCTACCGGGTTAGCACCGTCGGTAACCAGGATCAGCGATACGCCATTATCCAGCCAGCTTTGTATGCTCGCCTCTACATTGGCTTCGCCATATAACTCCACCAGCTCTTCATGACTGGCTTTAATCATATCTACTTTGGCAGCCGTCTCACTAATGAGTGCCGGCGCCAGGGCGGCATCGTCCCAGAAAGCCGGGCGCAGATTGATATCCAGACATAAAATACTGCCGGCATCACGAAACTGGCTCAGCGCATTTTCGGTTACCTTGCGCAATCCCGGCGTACTTATCGAGCCTGAACAAAAACTGATAATACGAGGCTCGGCAAACAGCGAGGGCTCCAGGTCGGCCTCGGATAAATCAGTATGAGCAGCGTTATCAATATAGAAATCGAAAGAACGTTCTCCGCTATCATCCAGCCCAACAAAAGCCAGTGCCGTTTTACCCTGTTCAGAAAAGCCGGTAAACCGGGTACTAACACCCAACTCTGCCAGCGTGCGATACAGGTATTCGCCAAATTGATCCTTGCCGAGCTTACCGAATAACCCGCTGTTGCCCCCCAGCTTGGCGACGGCAACCGCTACATTGGCAGGTGCCCCACCGGCGAATTTTTTAAAACTCTCGGTAGCGCCTGTAGCATCCAGCTCTTTAGTTGAAAGCATATCTATTAATGCTTCGCCCATACATAAAACCTGCATTTGTTTTCTCCTGTTGGATGTCAGAGAAGTGTGAAATTAGTCAAAAAGTAACCCGGCGAGATCCACGTCGAAGCGTAAACCAGCCACCCAGGCATTGTCTAAGTCTTCAACACGCCCTCTGTCATTAAACTGGTCCGGATTTACAATGTAGTGGATATTCGGCTGCACGCGAATGTGATCGCCAAACTGCATACCATAGCTCAGCTCCATCATAAGCTGATAGCCCGCTGGCAGACCGATGCCGCCGTTGCTCCGTCTCAGCAGTGTCTGGTCCTCTAGTGCTTCATCACTGTAGTCCTGACGGGTGATCACAAAGCCAATGGTATCGGTATCGCGACCGGCAAAGGTACCATGTTTAACAAAACCGGCTTTCAGGTAATAATCCTGAGTTAGCTCGCCCTCAATACCAGTTAGTACCGCGCCAAATAGCGTCAGGCGGCGACGGGAATTTAAATCCCGGCGCAGGACGGTTTGCTCAAACCGGGCAAATACACCAGAGCGGCCGTTTTGGGTGACATAGTTCTCGCCACTAATGGCTGCGAGGTTGCCCTCAGCATCACGGGACGGATCCGCGTAGTCAGCACCATCGTACCAACCACCCACTTCATATCGGCGTGGATAGTCGTCATTATCCCAGGAGGTTTTATAACCCAGCGTTACGGGCACCACTACGCCGGTGGAGTCTGCAATACCCCAGTCAAAGCCGTGATCGCCATCACGCTGATGAGCGGTATTCTCTTCATAGACGCCGGCATGTAAATACACTTTATCATTGAACCAGAACTTGGCGTGCCCGCCCCAGCTCGACACCGGCCACCAGGTAAAATTACTGGTACGAAACACAAAGGTGGGGTTGCCACAGGCGGAGTTAGTCTGGAAGTACTGGCAAAGCTCGGAGCCTAAAAACGAGATGTTGGCTACCGTTCTGCCGGCTTCTACCTGCAACTGTCCGTCAAAGAAAGACGTCTCAATGGTAAAGCGGGCCAAGCGAGAATTCTGGCCACCGTAGATTTCCTGCACGGAGGTACTGTTACCAATGTAATTCTGCGCCAGGTTCTGGCCATGTCGGTTAGTAAAAGCAACGTGAATGCGGGTGTTGTCCCACCCGGCCGCTTTGTCCATATCGATATCTGCGCCAACAAATATTTGACCGGCATAAGCGCTTCCGCGCTGCTTGCCGCCTTTCACATTTGCCGCCGCTTCGCCGGTATAACTGGCCAACCAGTCGATATAATCCTTTTCTGCGGCCTGTGCTGGCACAGAGATACACCATGCCAGGAGCCCACTGGTGATGGCACCATAAACCGATTTGGCGATCCCGCCGCGCGGTAAGGACCAGGATAAGTCGATATTTTTTAAGCGCATTTATGTCCCTCATGGGGGTGAGATTTTACAAACACCACGATCACACCCTGTTAACAGCAAGTCAGGGGATCGCAATTTAATGCAGCTTAAATATTAAATCAACTTTATTTATTTATTAAATTTACAAACTGTATTGGGCCAGTAAGGGGAGATTTGCACAGCCAAGGGCCCTTGCATCGGCGCCCACAGAGCCCGACAATAGCCGTAGTGGCGATAATCCGCGGCAATCTGCTTTCGCCAGTAATTGCTCACATTTATGTAACAACGCCTGCTTAACAGCATCGGGGACAGCGCCTTCAATCACCACTGCATCCAGGTCAAGAAATGCATGAGCACTGATGGCAGCCTGCACAATTCCCTCGGCCGCCACGTCCAGCCAATCGGCCACCTCGGGCAAATTCTCCGGCCAGATGGGATGCCGGCCGTGTAAAAAAGCGGTATCAACACCCGTTTGTTTAAGCGTTTTTTCCAGTCGGTGAAGTGAAGCACTATCGAGTAACTGAGCGTTGCCTGAACCAGCCAGTACCGGCAGAGACCCCACCGCGCCGGCATTGCCGCTTCGACCAACATGGAGCTTGCGGTTAAGCACCATGCCACCACCGATAAAGGTGCCCACAAAGCAATACAAATAGTCGCTAAGTTCGCGGTGCTGCCCAAACCAAAGCTCTGCAGCACAGGCGGCAATATCATCGTTACACAGATACACCGGCAGCTCGGTAAACTCCTGCACCGCGGCCAATACATCAAACTCTTTCCAGCGCGTAAGTTCATCTTCCGGCGCGCCGGCCTGCTCACTCCAGCGCCATATCTCAAAAGGCATGGCCACCCCGACACCACTGACTCTGCTGACTTCCTCTTCATCGAGGGCCGACAAAATGGCTCGTAACCCTTTTTGGGTAAAGCGCTGCATCGCTTCAATAGCCGGGAAATCCCAGTGCTCACACAGTGAAGCTCGCACATTGCCCAGAAAATCAATCAGCGATATCTGCATACTGCGACGGCCAATTTTAATACCCAGCCCGAAAGCGCCGTTGGCTCGCAGCGAGAACGGCACGCTGGGCTGACCACGCTTGCCACGATGGGGTTCACCGCGCTGCAACAAGCCATCGTGTTCGAGCCGGTTGATGATCACCGTGGCAGCCTGGGCTGACAGCCCGGTTTGTTTGGCAATCTGTGCTTTAGGGAGTTGTTGGTGCTGGCGGATAAGAGTCAGAATTCGTCTTTCATTCAGCGCTCGCAAACCTGACTGGCCCTTGGGTACAGCACTTCTTTGCCATACCGGCAGAGGCTCATTCGATGTTGCTTGAATGGTTTCAGACATAACACTTCTCTTATTTTTCCTTAAATCAACAATGTATAGTAGTCCTTCAGAAGCCCGGTGCAAAGCCCTGCTGAACATCAGGCTTAACCCCCCCCTTGAATCAAAAGAAAACAAATTAAATAAATTTTGTTGATTTATTGACACGAAAAATTTTTGTTGCTTAAATCACTTAACTAATTTTTTACATAACGAGGCTTATCGTGCAAAAACGCGCGCCATTGGTTTCCAGAGAAACACTGCTCCCTTTTATTCTGCTCACCATCTGTTTTGCTGCCTGGGGTGTTGCCGCCAATATGACGGACCCTCTGGTTAAAGTGTTTAGTAAAATCTTTACAATGTCATCGCTGCAATCGGCTTTGGTTCAATTTGCTTACTACGGTGCCTATTTTTGCCTGGCGATTCCCGCGGCCTTTATCAATAAACGATTTTCATACAAAACCGGGGTTCTAACCGGGCTGGGTTGCGCCGCAGCCGGTGCATTCTTGTTTTATCCGGCCAGTCAGACCATGACTTACGGCTTCTTCCTGCTGGCGCTATTTGTACTGGCCGGCGGACTCTCTATCCTGGAAACTTCAGCCAATCCCTATGTGATGGCTATGGGCTGTGAACAAAGTGCCACCCGCCGGTTGAACCTGGCTCAGGCATTTAACCCGGTGGGTACCAACCTTGGGGTATTTCTGGCCGCAACGCTTATTCTGCCTAACCTTAATCAGGCCTCTGCCGAACAGCGCGCCAGCATGTCTGCGGCCGAGCTCAAGTCTATAATCGGCGCAGAACTGGATGCGGTTATGGTGCCTTATGTGGGGATGGCCTTTGTGCTGGTTGTGGTATGGATTGCCATTGCCTGTATTAAAACCCCGGTGAATGAGTCCACAGAACAGCGCGCCGAGAATATTCAGTTTGGGGCCTCACTTAAGCGTTTATTGCTTAACCGCCACTATCGTTTTGGCGTCCTTGCGCAGTTTTTTAACGTTGGGGCGCAAACCTGTGTATGGACTTTTACCATCCAGTACGCCATGACAGCGATTGGCGGTAATGAAGTAGATGGCGGCCAGGTGTTGCAGTACAGCATGATTGTGTTTCTTATCTCACGCTTTGTGATGACCTGGTTAATGCAGTATTTGTATCCGGCAAAACTGCTGATGATCATGTCACTGATAGCAGCTGGATTGTGTATTGTTATGACCCAGGCGCCAAACATGGTTGGTGTGGTATCACTGGTAGCAATTTCTGCCTGCCTGTCACTGATGTTCCCCACTATCTACGGTATTGCGCTGGAAGGTCTGGGAGAAGATACCAAACTGGGCGCGGCGGGTCTGGTGATGGCGATTCTGGGCGGCGCAATCCTGCCATTATTTCAGGCTGCAATCATCGACTCATGGAGCGTAATCGTGTCCTATGTAGTGCCAGCCCTATGCTTCCTGCTAGTCGCCGGTTATGGCCTGTTTGATATCAAAAACAAGGCTACCCGAACCACTACAGCGAATAACTCAAACTCCGCTCCGGTAACGGTGAAGTAATTCTACCGCTTATTAGCCAGTCATCTGAGAACATAAACAAATGAACTCTCAGATGACGGCATTTACGCCAACGGCTTTAGTTCTGACTAATAGTTCTGAACAGGTTTGATTGTGACTCACTGCTGTTAATAAACAGCAGTGACCTGCCATGAACATCAAAATGACCCACGCCGGATTCAGCAAGGCTCTCGATACTACCGTTTTGTGCATGGAAGCGTTTGATATGTCCAGGGCCTTCACGGTCATACCAGTACCATAAACTGTCTTGTTTGCGCAGATTCCATTGCCTGCCGTTTAACAACATGGCTGAAGAAGTACCAGGAATATCGGCCTTTATTTGCTGCGCGGAATAGTAAAGAGTGTAGTCGGCAGATAACCACAAGGTGTTGTCGCGGTCAGGGGTAAACTGAATAAACGCCCACTCAGGAGATTCTGCTGTCACACTCTGCGAACTTAGGTGATAGGTGTAAACGCGCCAGCGCTCGCCTTCTTTAGCACTGAAGCTCAGCTCAGAAGCAGATTTAAACGACACACCGCGAATTTCAGTTTGCGGAAAATCAACAATGGTTACCTCGCCGGTAGTAGAGTCAATCAAGTGCAACTCGTTAAAGGTAAGCCCGGCTATATAACGGTCATCCGGAGACCAGTGTAAATCCAGGTAATGGCGACTCTCGGTAAACGCGGTGATTTTTCTGCGTTCTCCCGAGGCCAGATCGTATTTCCAGACCTGCTCTTTACCAGAGGCCATGCTGATGTAGGCGATGGCCCGATGATTGGAAGCGAAAGTGGCCAGTAGCTCATCCACTGTATCGTTCGCGATACTGCCCACTTCACCACTCTCTATATCAAGAATTTGAATGTCTGTATGCTTATCGCCAGACAAAAATACGTAGTCGGTTTGATTGTTAAAACGCCGGGGTAAACTTATGCGGCGACTGCCTGAAAAGATAACCTGCTTATTTTTTCCCGCTAAATCATAACTAAGTAATTGATAAGCAGGATGCTCACCCATGAGGATGACATTTTCTCCCGTATGGTCCCAAATTCCACAACAAATATACGCATCCTGTTTAAATAACAGATCGAGTTTGTTGGTTGTTAAATCCAGCGCATAAAAGCCCTCCCATTGTTGCTTATCTGGCGAGGAAATAAGCAATTTATCTTTATGGGGGTGCAAATCAAACTGGCTGTTGCCAGATAAATAAAGGTCCGGCTGATTTAGCCGACGTTTACGCTGGGTCATTAAATCCAGCTCATAGATAGAGTAAGGCGTTCCCGGACCAGCATTCTCACTGAACACCACACGCTGATCATTATGGGTAAACAATACTTTACCGTAACTGCCGGCAGGACAACGGTGGATAAGGCGGGGTTCGCCCGGGGTTAAACCTTTAATATCGATAATATAGTATTCACAGCGCTGTGCTGATGCGGCAAGGTAAACCAGCTTATCACTCTGTTTGCTCCAGTCGCCCGGCCCGGTATTGAGCCCGTCAGGATGGGCAATTTCTGTGGTTTTACCGCTGGCCAAATCTTTGATCACCAAGCGTAAACGCTGCTCTTTAACCGACATAAATGCCATGCGATTGCCATCTGCACTGAAAGATGGGAATACTTCGTTGCCATCCATAGAGGTGAGCGCGCGAGCGAAGCGGGCTGCGGGTTGAGGCGTTTGCCAGATAAACACCAACGCGGCGATAACAAGTAAAAAGCCAATAACAGCCAGCTTACGCAAAGCCCCGCCCGACACAGACAAAGCAGGCTCAGTAACAGTTACCGTTTCCGGCAGCGCTGCGGGGGTTGAAGGCGGCTTATTACTGTCGCCAATCACCTTTACCCGCGCCACAAATTTGTAGCCTTTTTTAGGAAACGTGGCAATAAACCTTGGCTGTCTGGCATCATCAGCAAAAGCCCGGCGCAATTTGGTAATCAACCGGCTTACAGCGTTATCCGTTACAATCCGGCCCTGCCAGACTTGTGCAATCAACTGATCAACACTGACGATTTCATTAGGGTGACGACAAAAATACGCCAATAGCTCGACCATCATCGGCTCAAGCTGTAACTGCTCAGTGGGCGACGATAAGGTCTGTTGTTGTTCACAAAATTGGAAGTCGGCTATTTGCCAGCGCATGGATGTGCCCTGCTCTGCGGTTTCGCTAAAAATACCATGTAGGTTTGCATGAGATCATTATAAATCATCAGAAATCATCGCCCGGTCATGTCTTTTTTCCCATTCTCTTTAGGCTGTTAGCCATCATTTGACGGCAATTACCACGAAGGAGAAAAGCGTGATGACGTTAGCTTGCTGTATCCATAAATTGACCAAACGGTGGCCTATTCTACCGTGTTTTTACTTTTTACTGCTGATGAGTCTGCATCAGGTGTGTGTGGCAGATGAAGGAAAAACGCCGGTTCCTTTACTGTTAGCTGAAAGCCAGCTCACCAGCCAAAGCGCGGCATTAAGCCTGTTGAATAATGAGGTTTTTCAGCAACAGCTTGTGAAATTTACTGTGAATTTGTCTGATGACACCATCAATACCCAGACATTATTTAACCGTGTTGCCCTGCTCTCAGTATTAAACCGGCATCAGGCACTGTTAACGCTGCTGGAAACGGAAAAAAATGGCTTATCGTACAGCCATTATCGCTTATATCACGAAGTCCTGCTCCAACCTTCCACTGCGGAGCAAACGGCCTTGACCGGTAAGCTCACTGCGCATCTGAAACAGCGGGTCAGTGAACTCAGTAACGAAGATTTATATCAGCTACAAGGGGCACTTGGCTGGTCAGTACAACGAGCACTCGACTATGTCATCAACCTATTAAAGCACTATCAGACGCTCCCCTCGCTGGATGAGGAACAGGTGATATCGCTGGTGACTAATGTTCACCTCTATCATGTTCTAAAGTCTGTTATCCCGGTAAGCAGTGAGATAATTGCCGCTGAAAACCGCCAGCGTTATCACATTGAACCCGCTCGGCTGATCACGTTTGACGATGGCGTTGAGCTCACGCTCACCATTGTTAAGCCCAAACAATCTGCGGCTACCTTACCCACCGCCATGCAATTTACTATCTACGCCGACGAGCGCTCACACCTTACTACGGCAATTCACGCTGCGGCCCACGGTTACATTGGCGTGGTGGCGAACTCCCGGGGCAAACGGCTCAGTAGCAACGCGATTATCCCCTGGGAGCACGAAGGTGAAGACGCCGCAGCGGTGATCGAGTGGATTAGCAACCAACCCTGGAGTAACGGTGAGGTGGTGATGTATGGCGGCAGCTATAACGGCTTTACCCAGTGGGCTGCGGCTAAACATATGCCCGCAGCATTAAAAGCCATCGCCCCCTATACAGCGGCCAGCCTGATCACCGGTCTGCCTTACGAAAACAATATTGTGCTAACCGGCAACTATGAGTGGGCCTTTCATGTAACCAATAACAACACCATGGATGACACCGTGTATGCCGACTGGGCCAAACGCAATGAGCTGCTCAGCCGTTTTTATGAAAGCGGACTGCCGATAACCAAACTGCCGGAAATCGACGGCAAGCCGAACCCGTGGTGGCAACAATGGATGTCTCACCCCAGCTTCGACAGCTATTATCAGTCTATGGTCCCGGTTGGCGAGGAATATCGCCATATCACCATCCCGGTACTCACAGTTACCGGCTACTTTGACGGCGGTCAGATATCCGCACTGGATTACATGAAACGTCATCAGCAGTTTAACCCCGATGCCGATCACCGATTACTGATTGGCCCATACTCCCACGGCACTGCACAGGGTAAGGTGTGGGAAAGCTTCAGTAATTACACACTCGATCCGGTGGCGTTCGACAAAGACACCGAAGAGGTAGTATTTGGCTGGTTTGATCACCTGTTGTTCGATAAGGATATCCCCAAACTGGTGAGCCACCCGGTGAACTATCAGTTGATGGGCAGCAATCAGTGGCGGCATGCCCAATCGCTCAGCGCGCTAACTACTCAGGGCACACCGTATTATCTGAGTACCACTGCCGAGGCGAACGGGCAATACCGCTTACTCACCAGTCAGGAGCATCTGCCAGCCAGTATCGAAATGACGGTTGATATGGCCGACCGTACCACCCAAAGGAATGTCAGCCCCTGGCCGCTGATTCAGGATAAAATTAGCGATGAAAACGGATTAGTTTATGTCACCGACCCTTTTGCATCACCTATGGAACTGGCCGGGGCCATTACCGGTAATATTGTGATCAGCACCAACAAACAAGACGTTGATATTGGGTATAACTTTTATGCCCTATCGCCAGAAGGTGAGGTGTTTCACTTAAATACTTATCGCAGCCGGGCCAGCTACGCTCACTCTATGCAACAACGTCAGCTACTTGTCCCAGGCCAGAAAACGTCGCTGCCTATTGTTAATGCGCGGGTAACAGCTAAGTTGCTGGAACCGGGCAGCCGGCTGGCAATAGTGCTCAACGTGAATAAAAATCAGGATGCTCAGGTTAATCATGGTTCAGGCAAACCGGTGAATACCGAAAGCAGTGCGGATGCCGGTGAGCCATTACGCCTTAACTGGCATAACGACACACAATTCATGCTGCCCTTAAAACGCTGGGAGAATCAGTAAAGGCCTGAAAAACATGGGGGCACAGCGCGGATCAGCGGGCATTTTTAGCCACAGGGGTATTTATCCGGTGTTGGTCCCGTTATAATCCCGCCCGCTCAGGTGCCTGTTGAAGATTCATCAGGATAATCGGGAAGTAAGTGAAAAGCTTACGCTGCCCCCGCAACGGTAATCACGTATTGTTGTTTTCAATACGATTCCCTATGCCACCGACTATCGGGAAGGCGGGAATTCATGCCCCGGCATGACTGAAAGCCCGGAGACCGGCCTGTGCTGCGTCGGCAACTGCTCACAACGGGCTGGTTGCCACTTCTAACCCATCTTGGCACTCGGCGGGAGTGCTGTTAAAAGAGCCTTTTATGACAATTCGATCCCTTTCTTATGCGGTAGCCCTTGCGTGCACTGCAAACCTTGCCTGCGCCCAGCAATCTTCGGTAGAAACCATTACCGTTACCGGTTCTCGCTTACCGGTTAGCCTTGACAAACTGGCGGCCTCCGTATCAGTGCTTACCGAAGAAGATATTCAGGCAGCCGGCGCTACCCAGTTAACCGATTTATTACGCGGCATGCCCGGCGTTAGCCTGAGTCAGTCCGGCAGCCCCGGTTCATTAACCGAACTGCGCCTGCGTGGCAGCGAAACCAATCACCTGTTGGTATTGATCGACGGCGTGATTGTGAACGACCTCAGCCAGGGCGGCCTGGTAGATTTTGCGCATCTCACTGCTGATAATATTGCCAGAGTGGAATTACTTCGCGGCGCGCAAAGTGCACTGTGGGGCAGCGGCGCCGTTTCGGGCGTGCTGAGTATTACCACCAAAGCGGGCAGTGAAAATAATGACAGCACATCACTGAGTACTGGTATTGGTAATGCCAGCACCTATCGAGCTTCTGTCTCTACACAGCAGTCGCTGAAAAACCTGAACGTGTCACTTTACGCTAATCATTTTAATACCGATGGCGATAATGTGTCGCGTACCGGCGGCGAAGATGATGGCTATCGCAATACCACCGCCGGTTTTGGGCTGAACTGGCAGGCAACTCCCAGCAACGTCTTTATGGCCGGTGCGCGCATGGTTGATTATCGCAACGACTATGACGCTACTGACTTCACCACCGGCCTGCCAGCCGATGCCGATAACGTTACCGATGGCGACCAGTTGACCAGTTATTTACAATGGAACTATGCCATTCCCTCATTAGGCTATACCAGCGAACTCAAGGCGCAGTATCACAAAGATGATAACGATAACCTGACCGGTGCGGTGAATGCAGGCGGTACCACCGGCGAGCGCAAGCAGCTGAACTGGACTCAGTTTATCACTACCGACGTGGCCCAGTTTGCCATTGGCACTGAGTTGCTCCGTCGCGAATTCGAACAGCGCGGGCCGGCTGACTGGGGCGATCCTAACTACCGTGGCGATGACAGCACCACCAGCATCTTTGCTGAATTAACCGGGCTGGGCACCGATGAACTAACAACCCAGTTCAGTGCTCGTTACGACGATAACGAGCGGTTTGAAAAAGCCTGGAGCTATCGCGCTGGCGCACATTACGCCATTTCCCGTCAGGTTAACTTGTTTGCCAGTGTCAGTCAGGCGGTGAAAACCCCCAATTTTACTGAGCTTTATGGTTATTTCCCGGCGCAATTTATTGGCAATCCTGAGCTTGAGCCAGAGCAAAGCCGTGAATTTGAGATTGGCCTGCAAACCACCTTTGGTCGCCAGCTAACGGCAGATTTCAGCGTTTATACTACCCGGCTGGAAAATGAAATTACCAGTGTGTGGGACAGCGCCAGTGGCCTTAGTTCAGTGGCCAATGCCAGCCAGGATTCCCGCCGCGACGGCTTTGAAGCATCGGTGCAATGGGTTGCTGATACCTGGCAGATCACGGCCCACTACAGTTACCTGGATGCGACCAGCGGCGACGGTGTCGATCAGGCAGTTGAACTACGCCGTCCCAATCACACAGGCTCTGTAACCTATCGTCATTCATTGCCGGTTCAGGGTTTATCTGTTTATATCAAAGCCGATTACACCGGGGTTCGTGAGGATGTCTTTTATCCGCCGACCTCATTCAGTGGCGAAATCCTGAGCCTGGAACCGTACTGGTTAACCAGTATTAATGTGAACTACGACTGGAACAAACAGTGGCAATTCGGGGTCCGAGTAGATAACGCATTGTCTGAAGACTATGAAGATATTATTGGCTATCGTGGTGCCCAGCGACGTATCCTGGCCCATACCAGCTATCGTTTTTAACCATTAATCGCCGTTAAATTCGCCTGGTCGTCGCTGACTAGGCGAATTTTTACCGGTATGATAATCTCAACGTTTATTTGAATTAGAAAGGAAAACACTCGAATGAAGAAGTTTGCTTTGTGGGTTTTACTAGCATTGCTGATTCCATTACAGGCCTCTGCCGCAGTTAAGTGGGAGGAAGGTAAACATTATGAAGAAGTCGATAAGCCATTAAGTGACTCACCTCAGGTCGTTGAGTTTTTCTCTTACTGGTGCCCGCACTGCTACCGCACAGAGCCATTTGTTGCTGAGCTGAAAAAATCCCTGGATGAAGGCGTTAAGTTTGAAAAAGCGCACGTTAACTTTATGCCTTACGCCAGCCAGGAAGTGCAGGATGAAGTGACCACGGGTATGTTAATTGCGAAAGCGTTAAAGCAGGAAGACAAGCTGAGCGCCGCAATCTTTAACTATATTCATAAACAACGTGCCACCATTACCGGCATAAAAGATATCCGCAACATCTTTATTATCAACGGTGTGGATTCTGAAAAATTTGATAAGCTGGCTAAAAGCTTTGGTGTGAAGTCTATGCTGGGCAAAAACAATAAACTCGTCGAAGATTATCGCCGTGAAGTACGTTCGGTACCTACCTTCATTGTTAACGGTAAATACAAAGTTCAGATTGGCCGCGATTTAACCCCAACAGAACGTTTAGAACTGTTTAACTACCTGGCAGCCAAACGCGACTAAAAGCACTTTGCTCCGGGCAATAATAAAGGGGTCAGAGTAGATTATCGCTTTAGCAATAATCTACTCTGACCCCTTTATTTTTTTGCCTGTAAAACTAACCGGTTAAGCCAGCTTGTCGGTTGCTATCCGGTAGCGAGGGTCTTCGTTAACGTTTATCTCAACGAATTTACCGGCCTTGTTAAGCAAGCTCTGGCATTCCTGACTCACGTGACGAATATGCAGTTTCTTACCCGCCTGCTCGTATTTATCGGCCAGACCATCCAGCGCATCAATGCCTGATGAATCCCAGATCCGGCTGTTCTTAAAGTCGATAACCACATCATCCGGATCGTTGGCGATATCAAACAGCTCTTTAAAGTGACTTACTGAACCAAAGAATACCGGGCCACGCAGTTCGTAGACCTTCCAGCCATCGTCATCGATGTGGGTTTTCGAATCAACGTAGCGAGCAGCTTTCCAGGCAAACACCAGCGCAGAAACTATTACCCCAACCACCACGGCAATCGCCAGGTCGGCAATAACGGTCACGGCTGTCACCAGGAACAAGACAAATGCATCTTCCTTATTAACCCCGCGAATAATGCGGAACGAGGCCCACTCAAAGGTACCGATGACCACCACAAACATAACACCAACCAGCGCTGCCAGTGGGATCATTTCAATCAGTGGTGCGGCAAACAGAATAAACGCCAGCAGGACGATAGCGGCCGTAATCCCGGATAAACGCCCACGGCCGCCGGAGTTAATGTTGATCATACTCTGACCAATCATGGCACAACCGCCCATACCGCCAAAGAAACCGTTAACGGTGTTAGCAACGCCCTGACCAATACACTCTTTGTTGCCACGACCACGGGTATCGGTCATTTCATCAATCAGCGTGAGGGTTAATAATGACTCAATCAGACCCACCAGGCATAAAATAACGGAGGTTGGTAAGATGATCATCAGCGTATCCCAGGTAAACGGTACCATGGGGATGGCAAAAGTCGGTAACTCGCCTGCAAGGGTTGCGCTGTCGCGTTGGTCAGCCGGCAGCATGTCGCGCACAAAGTCGATAACCGTACGGGCTTCCAAATCGAGCCCGTGTACCAGCAGGGTAATGGTGATAATGGCCGCCAATGACGCGGGGACGGCTTTGGTCAGCTTAGGCAGTAAATAAATAATTGCCATGGTTAACGCCACCAATCCCAGCATGATGTAGAGCATAGTACCGCTCATCCACTCCTGGGTACCCAGCGCGCCGGTTACTTTAAACTGCCCAAGTTGGGCAAGGAAAATCACTATGGCCAGGCCGTTCACAAAGCCCAGCATAACCGGATAAGGTACCAGGCGAATAAATTTCCCTAAGCGAAACACACCGCACATTATCTGCAATAAGCCAGCCAGTAACACAGCGGCAAATAAATACTGCACACCATGTTGGGCCACCAGGGCAACCATAACAACCGCCATAGCTCCCGTTGCACCGGAAATCATACCCGGACGGCCACCAATGGCAGAGGTAATCAACCCCATCATAAAGGCCGCATACAGGCCTATCATCGGCTCAACGCCGGCAACAAATGCAAAAGCAACGGCTTCGGGCACCAGAGCCAGGGCAACGGTTATTCCGGAGAGCACGTCATTTTTTACGTTACTTTCTTTACTCGTGATGATATCAAACATTACTATCTCAGCACTGAGGTGGTTAAAAATCGGTCGGCGATCCTACCATTACCAGGATCATTTGTCCTTTAACAGTTTGTAAAAATCTGCCGCCCGCTGCGATAAACACGGTCAAACCTGCTCTGTACGGCATTGCTAAGCCTGCTGTAGCCATTAACATGATAGTTAACACTTGCGGTAATCAAAACTTCATGTCTCTCAGTAAGAAACAACAAAAAACTCAGGCTATTATCACTGCGGCTTCGCATTATTTTCTGCAATACGGCTATACCGGCGCCACCACGGATCTGATCCAGAAGGCCGCCGGCGTTTCTAAGGCCACCCTGTATAATCATTTTCCTACCAAGGAGAGTTTATTTACTTGTGTGGTGAATACCCAGTGCAAATATTTTATCGAACAGGTCAAAACCATTGGCCTGCCTGATGCGCACTTTTCGGCATCGCTGTTCCGTATTGGTGAGGCTTACCTTACCCTATTACTGGCCGCAGAGAACCTGGCATTATTTCGGGCAGTGGTTGCCGAAGCCCCCCGCTTTCCAGGCCTGGCAAAAACGTTCTATGATGCCGGCCCCGCCAGCATCCTGCCGGTGATAGCCGAAGCAGTTAACCGCGCTCTGCAAAAGCATGAACTGGCTGATAACGGTTGCGAACCGCTGCGTCTGGCGACCGATTTTATTACTGTTTTGCGGGGCAAATCACAGATGTATTGTTTACTGCATCCTGATTTTATTCCCGATCAGAACACCATTGCAGAGTGGGTCTCTGAAGCCGTGGATATCTTACTTAATCAGGTTAGCCCGCCCTAGGATTGCATTGTGAATTCGCTGCGCCTACACTTTGCAGCAAAAATAACGTTGAACCGCCAGTTATGGATATAAAAGAATACATCGACCAATTTCCGGAAATCGCCGATCGTGAACGCCATGAGCAGTTTACCTTGCTGGAAAAAGCCCGCGATATCAGTTTCAATCCACCAGCTAAACGCGTGTTTCAAATGTACTGCTGGCTGTTACCGGTATTTATGGTCTTTGGCCTGGGTGGTATTTTATATTCGTTTTTGGGCTACGGCAGTTGGTTACCCATAGCGGCTTTGTTGCTGGGACTGATTGTCTCCCGGCAAATGATTAATCAGCGAAGAACTGCGCTGATGCAAAAAGGGTTACAGCAGGTTCTTGCAAAAGAACCCGCCCGTTCTACATCTGAGTAATTCTGGCCTTCAGTGAATTCAGGCAGTCAAACACATCAACGCTGGCGTCTTCCATGTTTTGCAGCTTGTTGATTAGTGTTTGTGAATCACCTTGTTCACTGGCCTTTAGCGCTTCAATACCTGACTCATGCACCCGCGCATGGGGGGCTTCCAGTTTCTTAAACTCAGGGAAAGACGCGTAGAGTTTCTTACCATCGCCTTCGTAGTACCATTTACCCAGACGACACTGGTGGTGGTCCGCCAGTTGCCCGGCCTGCTGGGTATTTTCCGTGCGGATAGCTTTGTACACGTTAACCTTCCACACCAGGTGATCGAGCTTTACTGTTTGAACAAAGGTGCTCAGACTCACGGTTGAAATCGCTTTCGTCATCCCACTCGCCATCGCGGATATTTCATGTACAGACTGATTGATCTTAGTGGCCGACTCCGACACATCCAACGTTTCTGTATGGCTCTGGGCGATATATTGTTTCGTGGTATCCGTTTGCTGACTGGTTGCCTGAGTGAGAGTAGAAATCTGTTTCGACGCGTCTGCCGAGCGCGCCGCCAGAGCCCGGACCTCATCGGCGACTACCGCAAAGCCTCGTCCCTGCTCTCCCGCCCGGGCGGCCTCAATAGCTGCGTTCAGGGCCAGCAGATTGGTTTGCTCAGCGATGCTTTGAATCTGGGTTACAAAGGTTTGAATTTCGCTGGCTGAGTTAGACAGTTCTTCGATAGACTGGTTCATCGACTCAGACTTACCCGCAAGGGTTTGCAGTACATTCACGCAGTGAGTCAGGGTACTACTGATCAGTGCAAACTCGCTGAGCGTGCTTTCCAGACGGTCTTTCTCATGCCCCACCTCGGTAGCCGACGCGGCCACATCCGTACGCACTGAGTCGAGCATTTCCAGCGAATGGAAGAAGTTTTCCACCAGCTTTCTTTACATTGCCATTTTACTGGCCAGCACTTCTGCATCGGCGTAGGCGGTATGCAGTTGCTGCTCCATATTAGACAGGTTCTGTTCCAGGCGGGCGTTTTCTGCCTTTAAACGTTCTATTTCGGCTAGTTCAGCTACAGGCTGGCTACGTCTGAATATCATCGCGAGACTCTATTTATCCATGGTTAGATAAAATATAGCCTAATTAATAAAAGCTTATATATAAAAATCCATAAACTGGTGTGGTTTCCATTTCACTTTTCCACCGTCTGACGCACAGGTGACAACATTAACCTTGCCCGGTTCCCGTTAATTGGTGGTATGCTGTTGTTTTCAGAACGCTTTCACTGCCTTCTCGGGGTTCTCAATCGTTATGCAAGCATCCACCTTTGATTTTGCCATTACCGTTATTGGCCCGGTACTCGTTTTACTTATCATGGGTAATCTATTGCTGCGCGCCAAACTCATAAATGATGAGTTCGTGGCCACCGGCTCCAAACTGGTTTTTACCGTAGCACTGCCGGCGCTGCTGTTTATTTCTATCAGTCAGGCTGATTTTAGCAAAGCCGCCAATCCGGTATTGATTATTACCGGGCTAATCGGCACCTTGGGCTATTTTCTGGTGTTGATGCTAACCAGCCATCTGATGGTACCGAACCGCCAAGCAACCGGCGTGGTTACCCAGGGCGGATTCAGGGCCAACATGGGCATAATTGGTCTGGCCTATTGCGCTCAGACCTACGGCAATGATGGTCTGGCTGCCGCTTCGGTTTACCTTGGTATGGTGACTATACTGTTTAATGTGCTGTCTGTTTTCATTCTTAACTTTTATCAGGAAGGCAAGCGCTCACTTACCTCACAGGTAAAAGGCATTGTGAAGAACCCGCTAATAATCGCCATCGTTATTGCGTTACCGTTTTCTTATTTCGACTGGCAGTTACCGGTATTGTTAACCACCACAGGCGAATACTTCGCCCAACTAACCTTACCGTTGGCACTGTTGTGTACCGGCGCTTCGCTGCAGTTTCGTTCATTCAGTGCCGACTGGTTTAATATTAGTCTCAGCTCATTGAGCAAGTGCATTTTTTATCCGGCTGTAATGGTGGGGCTGGCTTATGCGGCCGGTCTGCGTGGCATGCCCTTGGGCATTGTGCTGCTAATGACGATAGCGCCCACGGCAGCGGCCAGTTATGTGATGGTACGTACACTCGGCGGTGACTATCGACTGGCGGCCAGTATCATCGCCATTACTACGGTTTTATCCTTGCCGCTGACTATCGCCGCTTTCGACTTTCTCTCCGGGCAGGGACTGTTGTAGGCCTAACCGGAGCTTAATCGAATTTACTGCCGCCCAGACAAGCAGGCGAGTCGACTGAGGTTTGATTACGCTTTTGCCACTCGGCCGGCGTATACGTATGCAGGGCCAGAGCATGAACCGGCCCGGCCAGCGCTTCTGCTACCAACGCATTCACCTGACGGTGGCGGGCAATCAGACGTAATCCTTCAAAGGCCTCACTGACTACGGTCACCTTAAAGTGGCTTTGCGCGCCTTCAGGTACACTGTGCATATAACTTTCATCCAGCACTGCCAGATATTGTGGCCCAAGTTCAGTCGTCAGTTGCTGCTCTATAAAGGGTTTTACCTGCATCATTTATGGTTCACCTGCATCGGAGTTGTCATCTCCGGGAATATAACGAAAAGTAAGGTTAATTCTACCACCGATAGGTTTACGCGTCTTGCTCAGTCCATGGTGGTAGTTGCGCTGTGTATCGCCAGCCATTACCAGCAGGCTGCCGGGCTCAAGCATTAATTCGTGGCGCTCGCCGCTGTGTAAATGTTTAAAACTAAAGCGCCTTACGCTGCCCAAAGAGATTGAAGCAATCACCGGACGGGGGCCAAGCTCCGGCTCATCATCGGCATGCATCCCCATGCCGTCATTGCCATCTCGATACCAGTTTGCCAGTACACAATTGAATGGCGCATTGAGTTCAGCGCTTAACCGCTGCTGAATTTGCGTTAAAATAGTGGGCATGGGATGCGGCAGCATGCGTAAATTCGAGTAAGTAAATTCGCAATGCGGCGCACCGTGCCAGGACTGTAGACGCGGAATGTTTACCTCTCGGCCATACAATTTGATAGTATCCTGCCGCCAGGGTAATTCTTGCTGAAGCTGGCGGAATAAGTCTTCTGACTGTTCAGGAGACAACCAGTCAGGCTGATACCGGATGTCAGCATCTGACAGTGAAACAGGCGCCAGCGCAGACGTCTGACTGGCAAATAAGTTAAATTGCATTATCGATAACACCGGGCAAACCACAAACCATGAACACCGAGTTTACACTATTTGACCGCAAATTTACGCTGATCCGCTACCCGGCGAAACATCAGCATAAAAGCCTGCAGGCCTGGGATAGCGCTGATGAATTGCTCAACGAGCATATTCTGACACTCCCTGAACTATCCGGCAGTGACAAACCCTGGTTAATCCTTAACGATGATTTCGGCGCTCTCGGCTGTCTGTTTGCCGAAGAACAGCCGGTGTGGGTATCCGATTCCAAAATTGCCTGGTTGTCGTTTGCTGAAAACCTGACAGCCAACCAACTGCCCGAAGTGGAAAAACAGGATTGCCTGACACCTTTACCTTCCTCACCGGCGTTAGTGGTGATAAAAATCCCCCGTACCCTGGCACTGTTGGAAAGTCAGTTGCTGGCGCTGCGCAAGGTAGTCAGTCCCGAGACGGTAATCGTTGCCGGTGCTAAGGTAAAAACCGTTACACGCTCAGTACTTTCCTTATTTGAACGACTAATCGGGCCAACCAATACCTCACTGGCCAAAAAGAAATCGCGCCTGATATTTTGTCAGCCTGACTCTAAGGTGCTTAATCGCGAGATTAACAACCCGTTCCCCACGGTGTGGCCGTGCCGTTTACCTGATGGACGGACAGTTCAGGTGGCTAACCATGCCAATGTTTTTTCCCGGCAGTCACTGGATATTGGCGCCCGTTTTTTACTCGAGCATATGCAGGTCAGTGACCATGACCGCTTGCTCGATCTGGGTTGCGGTAACGGGGTTTTAGGGCTGAATGCACTGAGTATGGCCCCGGGCTGCAAGGTCACCTTTGTTGATGAATCGTATATGGCGGTGGCGTCAGCCGAGCTCAATGTGACTACTAATTTCCCCGAACAATTGCAGCACTGCCGCTTTGTGGCCAGTAACTGTCTTGAAACCTTGCTTCAGCAGCCGGCTCGCCCTACGTTTTCAAAAGTATTGTGTAACCCACCGTTCCACCAGCAAAATACCATTACTGATCATATTGCCTGGCAAATGTTTCATGATGCTTATGAACTCCTCGAAAAGGGGGGTCATCTGATTGTAGTAGCCAACCGGCATCTGGATTATTACCATACTCTTAAACGTTTGTTTGGCGGTGTCACCACACTGGCCAGTCAAAACAAGTTTGTTATTTTTAGTGCAGCAAAAAGATAAGGACAACCCATGCTCAGAGCTTTGCTATTCTCACTGCTTATTTTTTCAGTGTTTGCTCAGGCCGAGAAGAAGGCCGATGACGGTTCACAAATTCAGCCCGACAACTATTATCCCAGGGTAAAACTGGAAACCTCCATGGGCGATATCATCATAGAACTCGACCGTCGCCGCGCGCCTATCACGGTCAATAACTTTCTGCGTTACGTGGATAAACGCAGTTATGAAGGGACGATTTTTCAGCGGATCATCCCCGGTTATATTGTCCAGGGCGGTGGCTATACTGTTGATTATGAAGAAAAGTCTTCTTATCCTGAGATCTTTAATGAGTCGGGCAATGGACTCAAAAACTCCATGTACTCAGTCGCAATGGCACGGCAAAACGATCCGCATACTGCAACCCGCCAGTTTTTCTTTAATCTGGATGAAAACGACAATCTCGATCCGGGCCGAACGTGGGGCTACGCGGTATTTGGTGCTGTGGTAGAAGGATATGAAGTGGTCGACGCCATGGGCGAAGTAGAAACCGAATACAAAGCCACAATTGGCTTTGCCGACGCGCCCGTAGAGCCGGTTATCATTAATAAAGTCGTCGTGCTGCCGGCTCAGTTTTGATCTAACTGTTGCTTCTCAGGCTTATGAACCAGCCAGTCACTGGCGAAGGTAATGCAGCTTTCGCCGGTGGCTTTCGAACGGTACATGGCTTTATCCGCCAGACTTAACAATTCCTGTTCATTGGTTGCATCATCCGGAAAACAGGCAACTCCGATGCTGGCGCCAATTTCAACCAGCACATCCTGAATGAGATAGGGTTTGCAAATGCCATCAATGATTTTTTCCACTAACGACTTACACATGGCATAAGACTGTATGTCGGTGAGCAGCAGCGTAAATTCATCACCGCCAAGGCGGGCGACCGTATCTGAATCACGAACCGTTTGCTTCATCCTTACTGCCACGCGACCAAGCAGCAAGTCACCAAACTTGTGACCATAGCGGTCATTAACGCCCTTAAACCCATTCAGATCGATAAACAGCAGTGCTATTTTTTCGTTGCGGCGTAAGGCATGCTTCATCTCCAGCGACAAACGATCGTTAAAGAGATGACGGTTAGGTAAATCGGTTAACTGATCGTGATAAGCCAGCAGCGTGAGTTCCTGCTGCTGGGCTTTTTGCTGGCTGTCATCAATGATGGTGTACACCGTGGCCGGACGACTGCCAATCATGACTTCACTGACTTTGACCTGACAATGATACTGATCGCCCATTTTACGTACACCGTACATTTCCCCTTCGTGCTCATACCACAAAGTATCTACTTTACGACCCAACAACTCGCTCATGGCGTAATCACTCATACTTTCAACCAGTTTATTCGCCCTGATGATCTTGCCACTTTCATCGGCCACCAGAATACCGGTTGCCACCTGGTTCATTATGTTATCTACCAGATCAACCGAGTGATTAGCTTTGCGTACGCGTAAGCGGTACATCACGATAGCCAGGGTAAAATTAATAATGGCGAGGAAGAAAGCCAGCCCCTGATAAAAACGAATCGACATGGCTTCCGCCTGCGTTTCGTGTTCAAGTTCAACGGTAAGCTGATTCATCAAATTAAGTAAAATCAGGTTTTTTCGCTGTGCCACATCGATAGCCTGTTGCAGTAACAGGTGGTCATATTCCCGACCAATTAGCTGTCTGACCTTTTGCCTTAAGGGCGACCACTCTAACAACGCCTGCTGAACGATTTGCGTGGTTGTGTCACTGGTTAGCGGGGCAACTTCTATTACATTGTGATCGGCCGAAAATGTTCGTCCGCCGCGATGGAAGCTGTCGAGAGTGAGATCGAAGCGCTTAAACGTTTCTCTCAGCTCATCCAACGCTGTACTGTAAGCCTCTTCGTTGGTGTAGGCGTTTTCCATCATCAGCAGGTTTTTAACCAGGCGCTGACTCAGCATCCGTTGCCTGCCCGACAGGTTAATATTGATAGCCGCCGCCTCAATGCGGTAAGACAACCAGACATTGAGCGACAGTGCCACGAAATCAAAAGTCAAAAACAACACGACGGCCATAAGCGTCAGCGTTCTGCCGTAGCGCTGGCTGATAAGGGTAAGCTGGTTTTTAATTGCTGCGATCGAGCCCAAGACGTCCCTGCTCCCTGCCTGAATGGAACTACATAGAGTAATATCTACTAAAGTATAGCATATGCTTCATAAGTCAAAGCCGAAATGGTGCTGCAGGTTGTGTCTGGCTTCGCACCTTACAAGGGACGTAAGAAGAAATCGTGGGGAAGTTGCTCTGGCTGAAACAGTTTCCCTATACGCTGGAAACCGGCTCGCTGTAAGACTGCCAGGGAAGCGCTGTTGTCTGGCCGGCAGATAGCGCTAACCTGACGTTCATGACTCTGGTCCGCCGCCCAGGCCAGGACCAGATTAACCGCTTCTGCAGCGTAGCCCTGACCGCGGCCACGGGGCAGGAAGGCATAGCCCAGATCAGGGCAACTAAGAAAAGGGCGGCGAATAAAGCCACACAATCCCATCCGCGGATCGCCATCGGCCTGTTTTGCTTCGACCAACCATAAGCCATAACCCTTGGCCGCAAAGCTATCGCTGGTCACTGAAATATACTGACTGGCCTGTCCGTTGTCGTGGATCCCACGATCGCCGATGTAGGTCAGCCATTGTTCGTCGTTGGTGACCGCCAAAATAAAATCCACATCATCGCGGTACAGGCGTCGTAATTTCAGACGCTCAGACTCAAGACCGGTTGAGTCAAATCCCATTAACGTTCACTCAACAACTGGTCTATCACCACGAAGTCTTCCGGGTTAACCCTGGCTGCCCGCGGATATCTGGGCGCAGTTCGATCGTTAACCCGATCGTGCTCCCAACCATTCGTTGAGGCAATAAAGCGCCTGGCAGCGGCCTCGCCGCCTAATTCCAGGCAACCGGCCAGACAGGTATCAATGTAACTTTGGTGCACCGGGTAGTCCGGCTCGGAGGGTTCAATTTTCAGCGACTCACAAATCCAGATATCCCGCTGTTTTAACCACTCAATCAACCGTTCTGTTAAATCGTCACTTAACTCAAAATTTAACTGGTCAATAGTCACCGCTGTAAAACGGTAATCCTGCTCGCGTTTTTGCAGCGCAGGATCCAGGTGGGTGGGAACCAGTTGGGCATTCAACCAACCGTTACTTTTTTGATAAGCCCCTACATAAGTTTGCCGTTCAGGCTCAGAGCGGGTTATCCAGCCGCGCTCAAAACCATAGACCTCGACTTCAACGCCGTCGTGGGGAATGCCGGAGTGACGACTCCGGGAATCACCGTTCATCAGACTGCCATAACCCAGCACAATATGAGGCTCAGAAATAGCGGTCATCCAACGTTCGAGCTGGGCCAGATCCTGCATCGGCTACTACCTTAAAGGCCGCGTTGGCGGACAATCTCGTATAAACAGATCCCGGTAGCCACCGATACGTTTAAACTGGATACACTCCCCGCCATGGGCAATTTGACTAATTCGTCACAGGTTTCACGGGTTAAACGGCGCATGCCTTTGCCCTCGGCCCCCATCACCAGCGCCATGGGGCCACTGAGTTTACAGTCATAAATCAGCTGTTCGGCTTCGCCGGCGGTGCCAATTATCCACACGCCTTTATCCTGCAGTTGTTTTAGGGTTCGTGACAGGTTCGTTACCTGAATAAACGGCACCACTTCGGCCGCCCCACAGGCGACTTTCCGGGCTGTACCGGTTAAACCACCTGACTTGTCTTTAGGCACTATCAGCGCATGGGCACCGGCCGCATCGGCGGTACGCAGGCAGGCGCCGATGTTATGTGGATCAGTTACGCCATCCAGCACCAGCAATAAAGGCGCAGGGGTAGATTCCAGTAACCGGTCCAAATCGCTTTCATCCAGCACTTTCGCTGGTTTAGCGCGAGCAACAATGCCCTGATGTTGTTCACCTTTCACTTTGTCGTCGAGCACTTTACGGTTGCAAAACTGCACCGATACGCCGAAACGGCGGGCCTGATTAACAATGTTAATCAACCGCTCATCATCACGCCCTTTCAACACCCAGATTTCAATCAGTCGTTCGGGTTCGTTTTCAATAACGGCCTGCATGGCGTGCAGGCCGTATAACCATTCTTGCTGTGCCATTAACGTTGCTTACCTTTTGCCGGCTTGCCCTTCTTGGTGCTGCCGCGCTTATTTGCTGTACCACCGGCCTTTCCTGCCGGCTTGCGTCGCGCTTTACCGGTGTTTTTAGCGCCGCTTTTATCCGCGCTTTTACCATTGCGGCGTTGGCGACTTGCCGGGCTTTCGTCACCACCTGTCTCTTATACACATCTCCGAGCCCACGAGACAGGCAGAAATCTC
>OJDQ01000059.1_pt1 | contig 57187 bp, 60 predicted proteins | sample 1592851 | NCBI WGS metagenome assembly OJDQ01 (sample SAMN05416774, study PRJEB24817) | seawater metagenome | isolation source: Sea water | place: Canada:Atlantic | collected 2013-07 | reverse complement strand
CCCACGATCAGGGCGCCAAAGATGATTTCCAGCATCGGCGACATGAACACCGGCGCATTCGGATAGAAAGGCGTCAGCGCGGCGGTCAGCAGCTTCAGGGCTTCCGGCACCAGGGTCATGAAGGCGGCGCCAAGAATGCCACCCAGCAAGTTCCCCATACCGCCGACGATCACGGCCGCCAGATAGAAAATGGACATGGAAAGCGGAAAGCTCTCTGGCGTGACCACCCGATAGAAATAGGCGAACAGGCCGCCGGCGATCCCGGCATAGAACGAGCTGAGCGCAAAGGACATGAGCTTGTAGCGCAACAGGTTAATGCCCAGGATCTCCGCGGAGATATCCCGGTCGCGAATGGCGATAAAGGCCCGGCCAATTCTTGTCCGGAATACATTCCTGGCACCCGCTACCATCAGCACCGCCAGCGGCACAATGATGAAATACATCATGAAATCGCTCTGGAAGGTCAGACCGAACAGGTGCGCCGGCTCCAGGCTCAAGCCACCCATCCCGCCGGTTACCGATTCCCACTCGGCGAAGATGAAATGCAGGAACACGCTGGCCGCGAGAGTCGCGATGGCCAGATACAAACCTTTGACGCGAAGCGAGGGCAGGCCGACGAGGATCCCGACGGCGGCTGCCATGAGGCCGGCCAGTACCAGGGTCACCGGGAAAGGCAATGCGGTGTTAATCGACAGCCAGGCAACGGTGTAGGCGCCCACACCCATAAACCCGGCCTGCCCCAGGGAAATCAGTCCGGTGAAACCGGTCAGGATGTTAAGGCCGGTAGTACTGATCACCGCTATGCCGACCAGGCACCCCAGGTAGAGAAGATAGGAGTCCACCAAAAAAGGGAATACCAGCAAGATCAGCAGGAAGAACCCCAGCCACAATTTCTGGGTCTGGCTTGTCCAGATTGCCTCATCGGCCTCGTAGCTCTGTTTTGCGTCACAGATGCGCATCTTAAACTCGCTCTATTTCGTGGGTGCCGAACAGGCCGTAGGGGCGGATCACCAGGATGATCGCCAACACCAGAAAAGTTGCCGGCATCCGGTATTCACCGCCCAGATAGGCGCCAGCTACCGTCTCCAGCCAGCCGATGAACACGCCGGCCACCAGGGCGCCGAGAATACTGTCCAGGCCGCCTACGATCACCACCACAAGAACACTCAGGCCAATGATCCCGAACTGCGGGCTGAGGCCTCCGGTGGCCGCCACCAGCACACCTGCCAGGGATGCCGCAAGAGAGCCAAACACCCACGCCATGTTGAACACCCGGCGCACATTGATGCCCATGGAATAGGCTGCCGCCTGATCCGAGGCGGTGGCTCGCAGGGCCACGCCACCCCGGGAGAACCGGAAATACAGCAGGTAGACAATAAGAAGGGCCGACCCGATAAGAAAGCCGTAGGCAATTTTCGGGGCCAGATACAGCTCGCCGATAAACACCGGCTCGCGAGGCAGGAAATTGGGTAGCAACTGCGGATCCGCCGTCCAGACGAACTCCACCAGACCCACCAGGATGCTCGCAATGCCGATGGTCACCATCACCACTGAAATCGGCGACTCGCCCAGCATCGGCCGGATCATGGTCTTTTCAATGACGCCACCGAGAATACTGCCGCCGATGACAGCCAGCGGAAGGGCAATCCAGGGCGACATTTCCATGCCACCGGCAAACGCCAGGAACAGGTAGGCCGCGAACATCATGATCTCGCCGATGGCGAAATTGATCACCCTCGTCGCTTTATAGATGATCACAAAGCCCAGGGCGATGAGGGCGTAAAGGCCGCCCATGGCAAGGCCTGCCAGGCTGATTTCGCCGAAGAACAACCAATCCATCAGGCGGCCTCCCCCTCGGCATTGAGCTTTTTGCGAAGGCTCTCGATATCACTGTTGCCCAGGTAAGCCTTGATAACCTCGGGGTTGTTCTGAACGTCCGCAGGCAGGCCTTCAGTGATGACCTGACCAAAGTTGAGCACCGCGATGTGGTCGGAAATATCCATGACCATGCCCATGTCGTGCTCCACCATCAGCACGGTGACACCCCACTCTTCCCGAATATCGAGAATAAAGCGGGCCATGTCTTCCTTTTCCTCCCGATTCATACCCGCCACCGGCTCATCCAGCATCAAGACTTTCGGCTGCATGGCCAGCGCCCGGGCAAGCTCGACCCGCTTTTGAAGGCCGTAGGAAAGGCTCGCAACCGGCTGGCGACGAATGTGGTCTATCTCGAGGAAATCGATGATGCGCTCTTCCACATCCCTACGGACAGCCATTTCCTCACGCCGGGCCGGGCCGAAATAGGCCAGCGCACTGAGCAGTCCGCTCTTCATGTGCACGTGGGCGCCCAGCTTGATGTTGTCCAGGACGGTCATACCCCGGAACAGGGCAATGTTCTGGAAGGTTCGGGCAAGGCCCAATGCTGCCCGTTTCGGCGGCTTGATACTGCCCGGCAGCGTCTGTCCCTGATAGCGGATGGTGCCCTGCTGGGGTTTGTAGAAGCCGGAGATGCAGTTGAACAGCGATGTTTTGCCGGCACCGTTCGGGCCGATAATGGTTGTTACCGTGTTTTCAGGCACCCGGAAACTAACGTCCTGCAGCGCCTTCACACCACCAAACGACAGAGACAGGTTGCTGATTTCGAGGATGCTCACACTACCTCCCGGCACCCCTGGCGCCGGGTACACAGGCACACGAACACGCCTGGAAATACCCATCTCACGCCCGAAGATGATTGTAATTTTTGTTTTTTCTTGTCGTCGGGGTTAGCCCCGATCCAGATTTAAAGTAGTCCATTCAGGCAACATTAGGCAAACCGTCTATCCTGATACCCGAACGACAACCATCATCATGACGCAGGGTTCTGATCTTCAGACCTGCCGAACAGGGAGGGCGATTCATCATGACAGACACGCTGGTAACCACCGCTTTTGATGCCGGAACAGGGGTAGCCAGGTTGACCTTTAATCGCCCCGAGGCCCTGAACGCCATTAATGTGCCCCTCGCAGAGGCCTTTCTTGCGGCAGTCGAGCATATTAATAGCCTTTCCGGCGTTCGGTGCATTGTCCTGGCAGGCGCAGGGCGAGCCTTCATGGCCGGCGGAGACGTGTCGAGCATGGCCGGAACGTCAGCGCAGGCAGGCAAAGCGATAGGCGCGATCCTGGATGCCGTGAATCCCGCCATCCTGCTACTTCGCAGCATGGACGCACCGGTTATCGCTGCGGTCAGGGGCGTCGCCGCCGGCGCAGGGCTCAGTCTCACGCTGATGGCCGATCTGGTGATCGCCGAGGAAGACGCGAAATTTCTGGTCGCCTACAACGGTATTGGCGCGGTTCCGGATTGCGGCGGCAGCTGGGCCCTGGCCCACAAGTTGGGCGCTGGTCGGGCGGCGGAGCTGATGTTGCTGGGACGGACCTTGAATGCCGGCGAAGCAAAAGACTGGGGAATGGTCAACGAGGTCGTCCCGGCCAGCGAATTCGAGAGCCGGGTGAACCGGATGATCGAAAAAGTCGCCAAGGGACCGACTCGGGCCTTCGGTGCCTTTCGCCAACTGATCGATCGTGCCAACGGTGACCGGTTGGCCGCCCACCTGGAGGCAGAGCGCGCGGCCTTCCTTGAAATGACCCGAACCGAGGATTTTGCCGAGGGCGTGTCGGCATTTCTGGCCAAACGGCCGTCAGGGTTTCGCGGCTGCTGACGCCGTTACGAATTCGGCCCGGTTGCGGCCATTGTGCTTGGCCTGATAAAGCGCCCTGTCCGCGGAAGCCATCACGTCTGAGAAGGCAGCATGTTCGAGAGCAAGAGAGGCGCCTCCGATGCTTGCCGACAGATGAACCGGAACACCGTCAACCTCGCGACCGGCCTCAACAATGCGCTGTAACAGCCGCCCGGTTACAGCTTCAATCGCCTCGCGGTTGTTATTACGAAGCACGGCCGCAAATTCTTCCCCGCCAACACGGCCAATGATGTCATCATCCCGGAGTTCCGCTTTCATCAGGTTCGCCACAATTCTCAGTACCTCGTCGCCAGTGGCGTGCCCCCAGCGGTCGTTGATCTGCTTGAAGTGATCGAGATCGATCATGAGAACGGTGATCAGTGAGCGGTCTTCCCGCGCCTTTTCAAACGCCAGATTACCCTCCCGGTAAAAGGCCCGTCGATTGAACAGTTGAGTAAGGCCGTCTCGCTCTGCCAGCGCGACCAGGGCCTGTTCGGCACGGGTAAATGCCAGCAACGGAAGCGCCATGGCCGTCGCGCTCACCAGCAACAGGTGGTTCACCAGAATCAGTTTCAGCAGCCCGTGCAGATCCAGCGGGGCACTTCCTGTCACGGAGACTGCAATCACCAGTACCTGGGCCATCATGAGCGTACCGTGGATGCCGAACAACGTTTGCAGGATCCGCAGAGGCAGCCGCGGTTTGCGTTCAATGGAAGCCAGACGATAGATCGCCAGGCTAAAGACCAGTGCGGAGAACAGTGCCGTGAGGAATCTGGCAGCCACCGGATCCCACCCTGTGCTCACAACCAAACCGAACAGATAGAGTAGAGACGCTCCGTACAAAAAACGGGAGGAACCTCGGGTGCCTGCCATGGGCAACTGCACTAGGGCATGTATCCCTGCGAGGAGCAACAAGGGAGACCCGCCAAGCGCCAGATGAACCGTAAACTGCATGAGCGCGGGCGCTTCGGTTATCTCATTAACTACCGCTAACGCCGTGCCCGCCACAAAAGTGAGACAGGCCAGTGCCCAGAGCAGGAAACAACGTTCACGGTGGCGAAGATGGTAGATTGCCCAGAGCATGCCGCCGATCAGGAGGTTAATCATGATCGAAGTGACCAGCAGCGTTGGCAGGTGCATGTTCAGATCCATAAAGGCACAGCGTTCCAGGCTATACAATGGGATTCGTCAGGGTACCAGCTTCCCGCCCAGGCCTGCGCACGTGCCATGTAGCGTTTGGTATGATAATTGTCACAGATTGACTCGACATCCATGCACTCACTGCGAGATCCCATGAATCCGACCATAGACCTTCTGAAATCCCATCGTTCGATACGCAAATTTACCGGCAAGAAAATTCCCGAGGACCTGCTCCGGGAGTTGATCCGCGCCGGCCAGTGCGCCGCCACCTCGAACCACGTGCAGGCGTATTCAATCATTCACGTGATTGATCCGGACAACCGCCGGAAAATCGCCGAACTCGCGGGCGGACAGGACTACATCGCCGATTGCTCGGACTTTCTGGTGTTCTGTGCCGACATGCGGCGCTCTACCGATGCCGCCGGACGGGCCGGGGCAGACGTGGTGCGGGGGATGACTGAGCAGCTTCTGGTTGCCACCATCGACACCAGCCTGATGGCCCAGAACGTGGCCATCGCCGCGGAATCAGAGGGGCTGGGTCTGTGCTATATCGGGGGCATACGCAACAACCCCGCGGACATTAGCGAAATTCTCCGGCTTCCCGAACATGTCTATCCGGTGTTCGGTATGTGCCTGGGCTACCCGGACCAGAACCCGGAGGTGAAGCCACGCCTGCCGGTGGAGGCGATTCTCAGGGAAGATTACTATTCCGATGCACGGGACGAGGAGCTGGTCGCCGGGTTCGATCGCACCATGAACGAGTACTATCGGGAACGCACCGGTGGCAACAAGGACACGACCTGGTCTGAGCAGCTCAAGCCGCTGTTCACCTCGAAACTGCGACCGCACATGCGCGACTTCCTGCGCAAATGCGGCTTCGAGATGAAATAACCGCTAGGCAGTTGCTCGCGGCCTCGTGACCCGGTCAACCAGATACACGAGGCCGTGATAGTCGATACCGCTGTGCCGGCTGAGCCCGATTTCGCAGGTTCGGCTGGTGGATATTCCTTCCTCGCAGCCGGCCGTCTGCTCTGCCAGTGTCTTCAGAGAATGGGCATTCAGCTCGGGCACATTGAAGCCCTTGTCGCCGGCAAAGCCACAGCAGTGGATACCCTCGGGCACCACCACCTGGGTGCTGCACCGCCGGGCGATATCGATCAGTCCCTGCGACTCCCCAAGGTGCTGGGTGCTGCAGGTGACGTGCACCGCCAGCGGGGTCTGCTCCGGCTCGAAGTCCAGACGCTCGTAGAGATGATCCCGAATGAACCGGACAGGATCAAACAGCGTCAGGCCGGCTTCTTCGGCGGCTTCGCGGATCTGCAGTGTGCAGGGGCTGGTGTCGCAGTAGATCGGATCAACGCCATTCCGGCTGGCCCGCAACAGCGCCGAAATCAGCTCATCTTTCTTGGTCGCCGCCTGGTCCGGATAGCCCTTGGAGGCAAATGGCTGGCCACAACACAAGCTGTCCAGGGCCTCCGGATACACCACCTGGTAACCGCCCTTCTCCAGCAGCCGCCGGGTCACTTCGATCAGCGGTTCCTGCGCCTTATCGCCCCGCGCCGGGCCCATGGTCCGGGACACACAGGCCGCCAGATACACCACCCGGGGCCTGCCATCGGACGGTTCCGGCGCGTTCGGTGAAACAAACCGCACCGGCTGGGGCAGACTCGGATCCCACTGGGCGACCCGACCACCAGACACCTTTCGAACGCCGCCACTGAGCCGGGTCAGCAGTGGCGCACCCAGCAGTCTTTCGGCCATTGATGCGCTGGCCAGCACAAAACGGGTGGCTTTCAAGGCGCCGGCAAAATGCTTTGCCAACTGATTGGCCACGGATTGACCGGTGGCCTTTTCACTGCGCAGCTTGCGCACCAGATCGCCGGTATTGATACCCACCGGACAGCGCTGGGCACAGAGGCCGGTTGCGGCACAGGTATCCAGGCCATGGTACTGATAGGCTTTTTCCAGTTCGGCAGTGTCTTCGCCGGCACGGCGGCGAGCCTGAATATCCCGCCAGATCACAATGCGCTGGCGCGGCGACAGAGTCAGTCCCTCCGACGGACACACCGGCTCGCAGAAGCCACATTCAATGCACTTGTCCACCAGCGGATCGGCCTCGGGCAAGGGCTTCAGATTCTTGAGATGGATCTGCGGATCCTCCGAGAGCACTACATCCGGGTTGAGCAAATTCTCCGGGTCCAGCAACCGCTTGATCTGCCACATCAGTTGCCAGGCATCGTGCCCCCATTCCAGTTCCACGAACGGCGCCATGTTGCGACCGGTACCGTGTTCCGCTTTCAGCGAACCACCAAACTCCACCGCCACCAGCTGCGCCACGTCTTGCATGAAGGCTTCATAACGGGCACATTCCGCGGGGTCGTCAAAGCCCTGTGGAAACACGAAGTGCAGGTTGCCTTCAAGGGCGTGGCCAAAGATGATCGCGTCGTCATAGCCATGCTTCACGAACAGCGACTGGAGGCGGGTGACCCCCTCGGATAGCTGATCAATCGGGAAGGTCACATCCTCGATGATCACGGTGGTGCCGTTCGGTCTGACTGCCCCCACGGCAGGGAAGGTACCCTTACGAATGGCCCACAGCTGATCAGACACTCTGGCGTCGCGGGTAAAGTCCACCTGCTGCTCCAGCGGGAATTCAGCGAGGCACGCCCTGATCCGGGTCAGCTGCTCATCCAGAACCTGCGAAGACGACGCCCGGGTCTCCACAAGCAGCGCGCAGGCGCTTTCCGACAGATCATGAATCCAGTCCGGCAGGCCCGGCTTGTCCTGCACCGAACGAAGACTGCGTCGATCCAGCAGTTCCACCGCCGCCACAGGCTGAGAGCGCAGTGCCGACGCTGCCCGGCAGCAGCTCTCCGCATCCCGGAACACCAACAGGGCCGTGGCTTTGTCAGGGTATTCGGGAACGGTGTTGTAGGTTACCGCGCTGACGAAACCCAGCGTGCCTTCGGAGCCCACCATCAGGTGCGTCAGGATGTCGAGTGGACAGGTAAAATCCACCAGGGCGTTCAGGGACAGGCCGGTGGTGTTTTTCAGGCGGTATTTGTGCCGAATGCGCTCCGCCAGCTCGGGATTCTCCCGGGTATTGATGGCCAGCTTTTTCAGGGCCGCCAACAGATCACCGTGGCTGTCGCGAAACGCCGAAACGCTTGCCGGATCCTCGGTATCCAGCACTGCCCCGTCGGCCAGCACCAGCCGCATACCGGCCAGCGTGTGGTAGCTGTTCTGGGCGGTGCCACAGCACATACCGCTGGCATTGTTCGCAACAATGCCGCCAATCTTGCAGGCGTTGATGGACGCCGGATCCGGTCCGATCTTGAAGCCCTTGGGTGCTAACCAGGCATTCGCCTGAGCGCCGATCACACCCGGTTGCAGACGAATCTGGCGGCCTTCTTCCCGGATGTCGTGGCCGTTCCACTGATCGCCCAGAACGATCAGGATCGAATCACTGATCGCCTGTCCGGAAAGGCTGGTACCGGCGGCCCGGAAGGTCACCGGGACCTTGTGGCGGCGGGCGATGGCCAGGAGATCGACAACCTCTGCTTCATCCTGAACCCGCACCACCACCTTTGGGATCAGGCGGTAGAAACTGGCGTCGGTTCCGAACGCAAGGGTGGACACCGGATCGTTAAAGACCCGGTTTTCGGGAATCCGTTGCCGGATATCGGCCAACACTTCCGGGGTAAAAGTCATGCGTCCTCCAGAACCACCACAATGAGCTCACGGGGGCCGTGGGCGCCATAGGCCAGCACCTGTTCGATGTCCGCGGTCTTGGACGGGCCAGACACCAGCAGAACATTAGTGGGCAGCCCGGCCGCCCAGTCCTGAGCCACCATCATGTCATACAGATTGTCGTGAATCTCGCTGGCCTTGAGCAGGGCTATGTGTACCGGCGGCACCAGGCTCATCAGCCGCGGTTCATGGCGATCCGGCCAGAGCACGAGCGTGCCGGTGGCGGCAATACCGCCAAACGTGCCGGTCAGGCTGGCCTCCACGTTCCAGAACAGCTCTTCTTTCCAAGCTTCCACCGGCTGATCGTAGGCCAATAATTCGACCTTCTGCTCCGTGGCCTCGAAGTAAGCCTGCAGCGCCCGGCCATGTTCTTTCGACGGGGCGCACAACAGGTTGGTGAGGTTGCGTTTGTTCAGAAGTTCGGCCACCAATTCCGGCCAGTTGTCAGACCGGCACGGATGCACTTCAGTGTGGACCGCTTCCATCAGGCTACGCAACCGGTCGATCCGGTCTTCCGGCGCGTACCGCCAGGGGGCCGTAACCAGCCGCTCGTCGAACTCGTCGGGGCGGGGCGTGGTGCCGGCGAGACTGTTTCTCAATTTGCCAAGGATGTTCGCGCGGGCGCTCATGATGGCCGGCCTCCGTTCTGGTCAAGGTGCCGGGCCGCCAGATCATGCAGGGAGCGGCGGGCGGGCACCGGCGCACTGTGATTCTCGGTCCAGGGGCCGGCTTTTTTCGGGGCCAGCGCCCGGAAGCGGGTCGCGGCCCAGAGAAAACTGCGATACAGCGCCGGCCGGGTATTCAGCATCTGCCAACCACGCCAGATCCACCGTTCCGTCCGGGAATATTTGGCGCCGCCACCTTTCACCTGCTGCGGTTGCTCCGGGTTTTTCACGTTCTCCTGACGTAGGCGCTGCAGAAGTTCAGGAATGGGAATCTTGACCGGACAGACCTCGCCGCAGGCTCCGCACAGAGAGGAAGCACTGGGATGGTCCGGCACCTTGTCCAGTCCGGCCATGTGCGGCGTGATGATCTTTCCAATGGGGCCTGGGTAGACCTCACCGTAGGTGTGGCCGCCCACCCGGGTATACACCGGGCAGTGATTCATGCAGGCGCCGCAGCGGATGCAGTTCAGGGTCTGGCGCATCTGGGCATCGGCAAAAGCGCCGGTGCGGCCGTTATCCAGCAGCACCAGGTGCACCTCTTCCGGACCATCCAGCTCGTCGGGCTTGCGGGGGCCGGAGATCAGGTTCACGTAGGTGGTAATGGGCTGACCGAGGGCCGAGCGCGTCAGCAGGGACACCAGGGGCACCACGTCCCTCAGGTTCGGCACCACTTTTTCAATGCCTGTTACCGCAATGTGCACGGGCGGCGCCGTCGTGCTCATGCGCCCGTTGCCTTCGTTTTCCACCAGCAGCAAGGTGCCGGTTTCGGCGATGGCGAAGTTCACTCCGGAAACACCCACATCCGCTTCCATGAATTTCCGGCGCAGGGTCCGGCGACCAATCTGGATCAGCTGGTTAACGTCTTCGGTCTCCGGCTCGCCCAGTTTGTCGTGGAACAGCTTGGACACCTGCCGCGCGTTCTTGTGGATCGCCGGCATGATGATGTGGGAGGGCTTTTCGTTGTCGAGCTGAACAATGTATTCCCCCATGTCGGATTCGAGGCATTCGACGCCCCGCTCCGCCAGGTAGTCGTTCATCTCCATTTCTTCGCTGACCATGGACTTGCCTTTCACCACTTGGCTGCCCTTGCGGGCTTCGATGATGCCATGCACCAGGCTGTTGGCTTCCTCGACGGTCTCCGCCCAGTGGACCTTGACACCGTTTTCAGTGAGCTTCTGTTCAAGCTGCTCCAGCAAATCCGGCAGACGGGAAAGTGCACCGGCCTTGATCCGGTTGCCCAGTTCCCTCAGGCCTTCACGCTCGTCGGCATCCGGAAAGGCGTTGGCCCGCTTGGTCATCAGCGAGTCCATGGCCACACGGAAATTGTTGCGCAGCTGACCGTCCGCAAGGGCTTCTTCGGCGCGGCCCCGGAAGTCCGGGGTCAGCTCGGTAACCGGAATACGCTGACTCATGCCACCTCCCCTGCGTTGGCGCCGTTGGTACGCTCCCAGAGGAAACTGGCCAGGTGCCGGCCCCGGAAGCTCTTTTTCTGTTTCTCCAGCGACCCGTTGATGTTCATCAGGCAGCCGCCGTCGGCGGTCACCATTTCAACCGCGCCGGAGTCGATCAGTGAACGGGTCTTGTCTTTAACCATGGCCCCTGAAACTTCCGGCATTCGCACCGAGAAGGTGCCGCCAAACCCACAGCATTCGCTTTCATGGTCGTGATCAACGCGCTCGACCTCTCCAAGCTGTTTCAGAAGCTCGCGAGCATGGAGGTGGGTGTTCATTTCCCGGCGCGCCGAACAGGAGGTATGCAGTGCAATCTTGCTGGGCGCGCCCCGGTCCGCCAGCTGCACCCGGCAGACTTTCAGCAGGAACTCGGTCAGCTCGAAGGTGCGCTCGGCGAGCGCTTCTACCCGCTTGAGCGTGTCCGGCTCATCGGCAAACAACGCCGGGTAATGGTGCCGGAACATCCCGGCACAGGAGCCGGACGGCACCACGACCGGCAGACCCGATCGATCGAGGATATCCAGCTGGGCGCGGGCCACTGCCTTGGCCTCATCCCGATATCCGGAAGTCCAGGCGGGCTGCCCGCAACAGCTCTGCTCCTGGGGGAAATGCACGCGAACACCTTCCCGCTCCAGCAGGCGAATGGCATCCAGCCCGGCCTCAGGAAAGAACAGATCCACCACGCAGGTACCGAACAGAGTGACCGCTTCCGGCTTCTCCGGGTAATGCCGGTCGGCTTCCCGCTCGGGCGATACCCGGGTGGCATTGGGAGCGGCATCGTAAAACAGCTGACTCATTGATTGCGCCTCAAGACAGTCTCAGACAGACAAACTGAAAATTGGTAATACCAATTGACATACAATAATAACCAAGGTATTCGAGACCGCTTGCTGATGTCAAAGTTTTCCGCAGCAGACTTCAGTCTAACCATCGCAGATACACCGGGGCTTGGCCTAACTCGCGCCCTGTGGTATTGGTATTACCAATAAATTCTTGGACAGGAAATTTGTTCTTATGGACGTCGGACAGATCGCCCCACGCAGACTCGCGGACACCATCGTGGAACAGCTGGAAACCATGATTCTGGAAGGCACCCTGCAACCGGGCGAGCGGCTGCCCCCGGAACGGGTATTGTCGGAGCAGTTCGGCGTGTCCCGCCCTTCCCTGCGGGAGGCCATTCAGCGGCTGACCGCCAAAGGCCTGCTGATCAGCCGCCAGGGCGGAGGTAACTATGTCACTGAGTCCCTCGGCGGCAGTTTCAGCGATCCGCTGATTCCTCTGCTTGAAAACCGGCCAGACGCACAAAGGGATCTACTGGAATTTCGCCGCACACTGGAGGCGGACTGCGCCTATTACGCAGCCTTGCGCGCGACAGAGGTTGACAGGGCTCACCTGAAAACCGCTTATGAGGCACTGCAAGCCTGCTATGGCAGCGACAGGAACCGGGACCTGGAAGCCGAAGGGGCAGCCGATGCCCGGTTCCACCTGGCGATTGCCGAGGCGAGCCATAACGTGATTCTCCTGCACACCATTCGAAACCTGTTCAACATGCTGAAAAGCAACGTGGTTACCAACATCGGCGGCATGTATCGAAGAGAGGCGGAGACCCGGCAGGGTCTGGTGGAACAGCACCGGATGCTGTACGAAGCCATCACTGAAGGCAGGGCCGAGGAAGCCCGGGAACTGGCCGGCAAGCACATCCAGTACGTTCAGCAAGTACTCTCAGAACGCAGTGAGAGCCACCGCCGACTGGAGCGCTCCCTGCGGAGGGACAAGCTCGCCCGATCCTGAGCGCATGCGATGAGGGCCTCAGAGCAGGCGATTGATCTCCTTCCACAGCCTGCGATAGGCATCGGCGGCAACGGAGCTGGGCGCGAGCAGCTCTACCGGCGTGCCCTCTTCGCCCATCTTCTCCACCACGCTGGCGTTCGGAATGATGGTTTTAAGGCCTTTGGGTAAAATCTCATCCTGCGCGTTGATCAGCTCCCGGTGCAGCCCTTTACGCCGGTCGGCCATGGAATAGAACGGGTGCAGCTTCGATGGCTTCAGCTTCTTGTCCCTGGCGAATTCCTGCAGCTGTTTCCAGCTGTTAAGTGACAGCCAGGTGGGAATCACCGGCACGAACACCTCGTCGGCCGCCTTCAGCACCTGCTCGGAAAGCCGGGACAGCGACGGCGGGCAATCCAGTACCACGAGACTGGTTTCTTCAGACAGCGGCGCCAGCCACTGTTTGATCAGGTTGCTGCCATCCTCCTGATCCAGCTTTACATCCAGGTTGCGGAAACTGGTGTGAGACGGGATGAAATCGAGGTTTTCGTACTCACTCTGATGGATAAAGTCGGCGATGGGCGTCTTGCCTTTGAGCAAGTGCGAGAGCTTGTGCCCTTTCACCTCATCAGCCCCCGCCAGATACCAGCTGGAGGCGCCCTGGGGGTCAAGATCCCAGAGCAGTGTGGGATAGCCCGCCTGGCTGGCCAGATAGGCGATATTCACGGCGGCAGCGGTTTTGCCAACACCGCCCTTCAGACTGTAAAACGCAATGGTCCTCATCCTGTCAGATCCCTTAATCCAGGCATAAAAAAACCGGGGAAGTCCCCGGTTAAAGCATTCACACGATGCACAACACAATGCATGTCGTCCTGATGAGTTTTCAGGCTATGCTTTTCCGGTGACAGTTTGATGACAGCCTTCAGGCCATCCTCAAAATTCCCGCATCCTTACTGGCTTACTTTCTCCCAGACGGTCAGCTCGGAGAAGCTGTGCTGGAACTTGTTTCTCGTTTCCCTAATGACAAACGGCAGGCTCCAGGGTTCGAACAACAGCCGGAAATGGGGCGCCAACATCTCCTTGAGGCCGTCGAATGTCGAGAAATCTTCACCGTTCTTCTTGAACCCGCCAACCCAGTGTTCCTTCGGCGTGTACTCTTCCAGCCAGGTATAGGGTGAGGCAATCACCAGAAGCCCGAGTTCGTTAATCCGCTCATGGATGGTCTCCAGAAACAGCGATGGCTGGTACAACCGGTCGATCAGGTTGCCTGCGAGTACCAGATCATACCCGGTGAACTGCGATGGCAGATCGCAGGCGTCGCCCTGATGAAAAGACACGCGCTCAGCGGCCTCCTCCAGCCCGAGGGACGCAAGAGACTGGTCCTGAAAGGTTACCAGCTCCCCCTCCTCCGGGCGCGCATAACGCACCCTTCTGTCACTGGCGACTTCCTGGCATTTGTTGACGAACGCCCTGGAAAAATCAATGCCGTCCACGTGCCGGAAATGGCGGGCCAACTCAAGGCTGGTGCGGCCCACGGCACAACCAATATCCAGCGCACGATCCAGGGGCCTGCCATCCATCGCATGCATGGCGGCATCCGCCAGCGCCTTGGGGAAGTTGGCCTCTCCGTGCCACCGCTCGCCAAAGTGAAATTCCAGGTATTGGGCGAGTGTGGTGTCGTTTTCATAGTACTCGGCTTGCTGCAAGAGAATTCTCCTACCCTGAATGGTTCAACGGCTTCATCTAGCGTAACAGGAAGTTGCCAATACCCTGATCAATAACCGTCTCTTCCGAGCGATCCTTGAGAGGCACGCCGGAAACCTCCTGACGGCGAGCCTCCCTGAGCAAATACCCGAGCCGCCGGCTCGCCTCTTCGAACGACAACCCCGCCGGGCGGATATTGGATATGCAGTTTCGGCTGGCGTCAGTCAGTCCGGGCTCCGGCGCCCAGGTCAGGTAAAGCCCGAGGCTGTCCGGAGAACTCAGGCCGGGGCGCTCGCCAATCAGAACCACAACACATCGGGCGTTAAGCCGGTGACCGACATCATCACCAATCGCAACCCGTCCCTGAGAGACAACGATCAGGGGCGCCAGTTCCCAGGTCTGATCATCGGCCTCAAGATTCGCCAGCAGCGCCTCGAGAAACCCCACGGCGTTTTCCTGTACGCCATAGGAGGACAAGCCGTCTGCTACCACGAGAGCCAGGTCGACCGGTGAATCACCGGTGTGGCCCTGGCGGTCCAGCGCCTCACAGGATTTCTGGCTGAGCCTGCGCCCAAGATCCGGGCGTTGCAGGTAGGTTATCCGGTCGCTGGCCTGGCTTTGCAGATGAACCGGCTCATGGGGCAGTAACGCTTTTCTCCGCTCGGTCAGTTCGGCCAGGTCCTTCATCAACGCTGAGGTATCCAGTGGCAGATGGACCGCATCCCTTGCCTGGGCATGGGCGAGCTGAAACGCCAGCATCTCATGCGTGGGCAGGCTGATACCGGCCCGGCCAAGACCAATCCGTGCATCGGTCCAGGCTGAGAGCCGGCGCCAGGGGTTGGCGATTACTGAGGGCTTTTGGCCAGTCATGATCCGACCCCTCCGGGCAAACTGGCCAGGCTTTTCCGGAAGGCTTCTGGTAACCCGTCTGCGGGCACCTTGCCCGCGCCATCCTGGAAAATCTGCATGCGGGTGAGCCACTGTTCGAATTCCGGCGCCGGCCGTTTGTCGAGCACCCGGCGAACGTAAAGGGCATCGTGAAACGAGGTGGTCTGATAGTTCAGCATGATGTCGTCGGAGCCGGGTATACCCATGATGAAGTTACAGCCGGCCACGCCCAATAAAGTCAGCAGGTTGTCCATGTCGTTCTGATCGGCCTCGGCATGATTGGTGTAGCAGATATCACACCCCATTGGCAGGCCCAGCAACTTGCCACAGAAATGGTCCTCCAGGCCGGCCCGCGTGATCTCCTTGCCGTCATACAGGTATTCCGGCCCGATAAACCCGACCACGGTATTCACCAGAAGCGGCTCGAATTTGCGGGCCACGGCGTACGCCCTGGCCTCGCAGGTTTGCTGATCGACACCGTGATGGGCATCGGCCGACAGCGAGCTGCCCTGGCCGGTTTCGAAATACATCACGTTGTTACCCACCGTGCCGCGGTTGAGAGACAGTGCTGCGTCCCGGGCCTCGGCCAGGGTGGCCAGATCAAATCCGAAACTCCTGTTCGTGGCTTCGGTGCCGCCAATGGACTGGAACACCAGATCCACCGGAGCCCGGTTCTCGATGGCTTCCAGGGTATTGGTTACATGGGTCAGTACGCAGGACTGGGTGGGAATCTCGTACTTGCGGATCACCTCATCCATCAACTGCAGCAGCCGGACACTCTGGGCCACGTTGTCCGTGGCAGGATTGATTCCGATCACCGCATCGCCGCTGCCATACAGCAACCCGTCCAGGATGCTGGCGGCAATGCCTGTTATATCATCCGTGGGATGATTGGGCTGGAGCCGCGTCGACATCCGCCCCGGCAGGCCGACGGTGCTTCGGAAAGCGGTTTGCACCCGGCATTTCTGCGCGACCAGGATCAGGTCCTGGTTGCGCATGATCTTGCACACAGCCGCCGCCATCTCCGGAGTTATCCCGGCGCGGATGCGCACCAGCATCTCGGGCGTGGCCAGATCGCTCAGCAACCAGTTCCGGAAGTCGCCCACGGTCAGGTGGGAAACCGGCTCAAAGGCCCCGACATCGTGGTCGTCGAGAATCAACCGGGTAACCTCATCCTGCTCGTAGGGGACGAGGGCTTCAGTCAGAAAGGTCTTCAGGGGCAACTCGGCCAGAGCCATCTGGGCCACCACCCTTTCCTCGGCGGTATGGGCGATGACGCCGGCCAGCCGGTCACCTGAGCGCGCGGGCGTTGCCTTCGCCATTAACTCTGCCAGCGTTGCAAACTGCCATCGCCGGTTTCCCAGACTGTACCGATACATTGCCCTCTCCCTGAGGTTCAAACTCCTACTATCTTAGGTGAATATCACCCGGGCAGATCAATAGCACGGTTAGTTTTCGGTGGGCGACCCTGTTCTGAGCAATCCCGTAAGCCAGTCCGTCAACTCGGGATAAGCGTCGAAATCGAGCACGAATTCCTGCCCCCTGGCAGCACAAGACAGATAGCACCAGGGCGGTTCCAGGCACCACCTGTCCGGCCTGGTGTGATAGCTCAGGGGAGGCCGTTTATCGCCGGGATAAAACCCGGCGGGCAGGCGCCACCGCGTGGGCAGGCGGCTCTGCGGGGCGGTCAGGACCAGGTCCTCGCGAAGCTTCGGAAACACGCCACTGCCGGACCAAACCTCTGCGCCGCCTGCCAATGGAAACGACAGTGAGGACGTGTAGAGCGTATTGCCTGGATCCGGCTCGCCGTGGAGGTGCGGATGATACCGGGCCCATGGCAGGGCATCCGGACCCAGTTCGTCAACAGTATGAACCTGGTCAATATGGAGCCAACCCCAAAGGGCATGGAACGGACGGGATCCGGGTACAAACCGCCAGCGCCGGTTATGCATTTCGGCGTGGCGAAAAACGCCGAAGAACAGAAACAGATCTCCCGGCTCAACTCCCTGATTGCGAAGGTGTCCCTGGGCTGAGCCAGTCTGACCCAGCAGAGGTCGCCAGCCTTCTCCACGGGGGTAGGCACCCGCTATCAGATCCGGATCCAGGTGGGCACCGTGACTACCCCGGATTCGGCCACCGGTGAGATCCCGGGCAATCTTGCCGAGCCTGCGTTTGTCGAAAACCACATCGTCATAGCGGATTCGGGACCGGGTATCAGGAATAGGCAAAACGCACAGCGAGCCATCCGGCAGGACCGGGCTGGGACATCCACCGGCAGAAGAATCAAATCCTTTTCGGCTGAGTATCAATCGCATGGCATTACTCGAAAAGCATGAAGGCTGAACGGGCGGTAAATGCTATCTTAGACAAAACAAAAACGCGCGAATGTCACTGACCGGAACCGCCAACACCATGAGAATTGTCTGCATCTCCGACACCCACAGCATGCACCGCCAGATCCAGGTTCCGGACGGCGACCTGCTGATTCACGCCGGGGATTCCCTCGGGGTTGGCACACTGGACGAACTCGAGGATCTGGACCAGTGGTTCTCGGAGCTGCCCCATACCAACAAGATACTGATTGCCGGAAACCACGACTGGTGTTTCCAGGACGAACCGGCAGAGGCCCGGGAACTGGTGCGTAACGCTCATTATTTGCAGGACAGCCCGTTGGAGCTTGCCGGCCTGAAGTTCTGGGGCAGCCCATGGACGCCAGTGTTCTTCAACTGGGCATTCAATCTGGAACGGGGCGATGCCATTGCCGAGCGCTGGGCCCGCATCCCCGGAGACACCGATGTCCTTATCACCCACGGGCCTCCCGCGGGTATTCTCGACCGAATCGAGTCTCCCTCTGGCATCGTGCGCCCTGGCTGTGAGGCCCTGGCCGAGCGAATCGCCAGACTGTCCCTGAAACTCCATATCTTTGGCCATATTCACGAAGGCCACGGCGAAGAACAGATTGGCGATTGCCTGTGCGTAAACGCCAGCACCTGTAACGGCAGTTTCAAACCGCTGAACCCGCCGATTGTGATCGATCTGTAGCACCGTTCGCGGCTTATCTTGAAACAGGCGCCGGCAGACACCATGTTTTCTATCTCTCGAATTCCACTTTTACTGCGGGAGCTCCATGCCTGACTGTCCTGATTACTCGCTGCTCGAACTGGCCTCCGTCCGCGAAGGCGACTCGGTAGGCACCACGCTTGCCAACAGCGTGGCCTATGCCCAACGGGCCGAGAAACTCGGTTTCAAGCGCTTCTGGCTGGCCGAGCATCACAACATGGAAGGCATCAGCAGCTCCGCGACGTCTGTCCTGATCGGACACATCGCAGGCAAAACGAAGTCTATTCGGGTCGGTTCCGGTGGTGTCATGCTGCCCAACCACCCGCCACTGGTCATTGCCGAGCAATTCGGAACACTCGAGAGTCTGTACCCGGGGCGGATTGACCTTGGACTGGGCCGCGCGCCGGGCACTGACCCGGTGACCGCGCGGGCCCTGAGGCGCGACGGCCTGGGTGCTGAACAGTTTCCTGAGGATGTCGCCCGGCTTCAGTCCCTGCTTGGCCCCCTGCAGCCAGGGCAGCCCGTGAGGGCCATTCCCGGCGCGGGCACCAATGTGCCGCTCTGGCTGCTGGGATCAAGCCTTTACAGCGCCCAGCTGGCCGCCATGCGCGGTCTGCCCTATGCCTTCGCCGGACATTTCGCACCCCGGCTCTACAGGGAAGCGCTCAGAGTCTACCGCGACAACTTCCAGCCCTCGGAAACGCTTGAACAGCCCTATGCCATGCTTGCCCTGCCAGCCGTTCCGGCCGATTCCGTTCAGGAGGCAGAGTTTCTGGCTACCACCAGCTATCAGCGCATTCTCGCCCTCTTCCGCGGACAACCGCTGTGGATGAAACCGCCTGTAAACAGCATGGACGGGCTCTGGAACGCGGGCGAGAAAGCCAGTGTGAAGGATTTTCTGGGTCTGCAACTGCTTGGCGATGCCGAAACCATCGGGAGACAGCTGCGACACATTCTCTCGGACATTGAGGTCGAGGAACTGATGTTCACGGTGGATATCTACGACCCAGAGACGCGCCGGCATGCGCTCGACATCCTGGCCCAAACCAGAAATGCCGGGCTGGCATTGTCCTAAAGCACGGATTCCACCGCGTCAATCAGCTCCGGATCCTGTGGGCGCACCCGGCTCGGAAAGGAGTCGACGACCGTGCCGGAACGATCAATCACATACTTGGTGAAGTTCCAGCGCGGGGGTTGGCTCTGCTCGTTGATGGCCCGGAACACCGGGTTGGCCTCGGCTCCGGTCACCGCTCCCGGTGCGATCATGGTGAAGGTCACTCCGAAGTTCTTGAAGCAAACGGTGGCCGCCTCGGCTTCGGAATCTGCCTCCTGCCGGAAATCGTCGCTGGCGAAGCCGACCACAATCAGCCCTTTCTCCGAATACTGTTTGTGCAGGGCCTCGAGCCCCTCGAACTGCCCTGTGTATCCGCAACGGCTGGCGGTGTTGACCACCAGCATGGGTTTGCCAGCCGCGAGATCACAGAGGTTTACCGTGTCTGTTGAGTGAAGCTTGCGTTGTTCATGATCGAGAAACGCCGGACAACTGTCCGCCATGGCTACCTGCGTTCCTGATAGACCGAAAATCAAAGCGGTGATTATCAGACCTCGTTTTACCTGTTTCATGGATCCGGATTCCCTGTTCAACTAGGTTTCTCTGATACGCCGCAACCGGACCGATGGCTCAGCCAGCAAGGTGGACAGAGCAGGCCCTGCTGCTCATCATTCAGGTGATTAAAGCGTTCAGCACCGGAGCAACATTCATCATGACAGACACCCCGATCCACGTCTTCCTTTCCCACGGCCTGGAGAGCGGACCCGGCAGCACCAAGATCCAGGCCATGAAAGCCGAGGCGGAAACATTTCCGGGCATTCAGGCCCACGCGATTGATCACAGCAGCACCCGGGATCCAGCGACACGGCTGGCCCAGATGCGCGAGGCAATGGCTGAATGCAATGCCAAGCCGGAAAACACCATCCTTGCCGGTTCGAGCATGGGGGGCTGGGTCTGCGCACAGACATCCTCGGAAACGCCTGTTCTGGGATGCTTCATGCTGGCGCCAGCCCTGGCGATGGCCCGGTATCCCCAATCCAGCCCGCTGATCCAGGCGGACCACCGTCAGATCATTCATGGTTGGGATGACGACGTGGTACCGGTAGCGCCGGTGCTTGATCTGGCCCGTGATCAGGGCCTTCCGATTCTTGTCCTGCCGGATGGGCACCGACTGGAAAACAGTCTTGATCGGGTCGTCAGTGAGTTCCGCGAATTCCTTCAAACCTGCCTTTCAGATATGAATCGACCGTGATTTCATGAACTTGCGAAACGGTCAAAACCATCTCTGCTGAAACGATTGTTTTGGCCATTTTCTTGCGAAAACCACTTTGTTTTGCCAGTCTTTATTAATGTAACAATAAATTTCAGCAAAAAAACGAACGGAGAAAACCCGATGAGCAGCATGAGTAAGTTCAAGAAACTGGCCGGAATTTCAGCGTTCGCATTCGCTGCGATGACCATGGCGAACTCGGTAAACGCCGCTAACTGGCGCTATGCGCACGAAGAGTACGAAGGCGACGTTCAGGACGTATTCGCATACAAGTTCAAGGAATACATTGAGGATAACTCTGACCACACCCTGCAGGTATACCGTTTCGGCGAGCTGGGTGAGTCTGACGACATCATGGAGCAGACCCAGGCAGGCATCCTGAACTTTGTTAACCAGTCGCCCGGCTTTACAGGCTCCCTGATTCCGGAAGCGCAGATCTTCTTTATTCCTTACCTGATGCCGACCGACATGGATACGGTGATCGAATTCTTTCGCACCAGTAAAGCCATCAATGAAGACTTCCCGGAGCTTTACGCAGAGAAGGGTCTGGAGCTTCTCAAGATGTATCCGGAAGGGGAAATGGTTGTAACGGTTGATGAGCCGGTCACCCAGCCCGAGGACTTCAACAACAAGAAGATCCGGGTCATGACCAACCCGCTTCTGTCAGAAACCTATTCTGCCTTCGGCGCGACACCGACCCCGCTGCCCTGGGGTGAAGTCTATGGTGCGCTGCAGACCAACATGATCCAGGGGCAGGAAAACCCGATCTTCTGGATCGAGTCCGGCGGTCTTTATGAAGTGTCCCCGAACCTGGTCTTCACCAAGCACGGCTGGTTCACCACTGCCATGATGGCCAACCAGGATTTCTATAATGGCCTGTCTGACGCCGACAAGAAACTGGTTCAGGACGCTGCAGACTTTGCCTTTGAAGAAATCATTGTGCACATCGACGGTCTGGCAGACGAAGCCCTGGCCAAGATCCAGAAAGCCAGCGATGAAGTCACCGTCACCCGTCTGAACGACGAACAGATCGAAGCCTTCAAGGCCCGTGCGCCCCAGGTGGAAGAGAAGTTCATCGAAATGACTGGCGACAGTGGCAAAGAACTGCTGAACCAGTTCAAAGCAGACCTGGAAGCAGTTCAGAACAACTAAGACTAGTGGAACCACTCCCGCCGGCTCCGGCCGGCGGGCAGCTTTGCTAACCCCGCCCCGCCGGGGATTCCCTACCGGCAGGGAGCGACATGCTCTGGAGCAGACCCCATGTCCGAGAATTCCCCGGATCTTGAAGACGACACCGGCACCTACGAGTCCGGCCTGCCCGGTTTTCTGGGGACGATTGATGAAATCATTGCCAAGGTCGAGGCGTTCATGCTGGCCGCTGGCGTCATCCTGATGGCAATCAATACCTGTGTGAACGTCATTGCGCGGTATGTATTCGGTGAAGGCCTCTTTTTCTCAGGTGAAATCAACCGGATCCTGATTATACTCATTACCTTTGCAGGCATCGGTTATGCAGCCCGTCACGGCAGGCACATCCGGATGTCCGCAATCTACGACGCACTGCCAGTCAAGGGCCGCAAGGTTTTGATGATCATCATCGCCCTGTTCACGTCTCTTGTGATGTTCTTTCTTTGCTACCACTCGTTCGGATACATCGAAACCCTTTACAGTCGTGGGCGAATTCTGCCCGCCCTGGGCTTTGAGATCTGGTGGATTTACATCTGGGTCCCGATCGGTTTTGCCATTACAGGTATTCAGTACCTCCTGACGGCCATAAAGAACTTCACCAGCAAAGATGTTTATCTTTCCACTGGGGTTGTCGACGGCTACGCGGACACAGAATCGGAAGTATGAACCCTGCAGCTGACGTTAAGGAAGGATAGGAAATCATGGCAACTATAATGATGTTGATCATGATCGGGTTGCTGCTGCTGGGCTTCCCGATGATGGTACCGCTGATCACAGGTGCGGTGGTCGGTTTTGTAATGATGTTTGATGGCTTCGGCCAGATGGGCACCTTCGTCCAGCAGATGATGGGCGGTATCCGGCCCGCCTCGCTGATTGCGGTCCCAATGTTCATTCTGGCAGCGGACATCATGACCCGCGGTCAATCCGCTGACCGGCTGATCAACATGGTCATGGCGTTCATCGGCCACGTAAAAGGCGGCCTTGCCATCAGCACCGCCACGTCCTGCACGCTTTTTGGTGCCGTGTCCGGATCGACCCAGGCTACGGTGGTAGCCGTTGGTTCGCCTCTGCGGCCCAAATTGCTCAAAGCGGGCTATTCAGACTCGTTTTCGCTGGCACTGATCATCAATTCCAGTGACATTGCCTTTTTGATACCCCCGAGTATTGGCTTCATCATCTACGGGGTTATCTCCGAGACGTCCATTGCCGAGCTGTTCATTGCCGGTATCGGGCCAGGCTTGATGATTCTGGTCATGTTTTCCATCTACTGCCTGATTTATGCTCGCGTCAACAACCTCCCGACCGAGGAGAAGTCCACCTGGCGCCAGCGGGTCATATCCATGCGCGAGGCTCTATGGCCGCTGTTTTTCCCAGTTATTATCGTCGGCGGGATCTACGGGGGTATCTTCAGCCCGACAGAAGCGGCGGCCGTTTGCGTGCTCTACGCCTTCCTGCTGGAATTCGTAGTGTTCCGCTCACTCAAGCTTGCTGACATCTATCGTATTGCAAAGTCCACCGGCCTGATCACTGCTGTCGTCTTTATTCTTGTAGCCGTGGGCACCGGCTTCTCCTGGATCATTTCCTTTGCCCAGATTCCCCAGGCCATTCTGGACGCAGTCGGAATTAGCGATATGGGCCCCGTTGGCGTGCTGATTACCATCTGTATCGCTTTCTTTATTGCCTGCATGTTCGTTGACCCGATCGTGGTGATTCTGGTGCTGACGCCGATCTTTGCACCGGCTATCGAAGCTTCTGGCATCGACCCGGTTCTGGTGGGCGTGCTGATTACCCTTCAGGTAGCCATCGGCTCGGCAACGCCACCGTTCGGCTGTGATATTTTCACCGCCATAGCGATATTCAAGCGCCCTTATCTCGAGGTTATTCGCGGCACGCCGCCATTCGTAATCATGCTGATATCCGCTGCCGGGTTACTGATTGCGTTCCCGCAAATTGCGTTGTTCCTGCGCGACCTGGCCTTCAGGTGATCTGATCATCCTGAAGAGTGAATACAAAGGAGTACGACATGTTCAAACGGATTCTGGTGGCGGTAGACGGCTCGATGACCTCGTTCGAGGCCTTGAGCAAGGCTATTGAGCTACAAGAACTGACTGATGCGGAGATCTACCTGCTGTGTGTGTACAAGCATCACAGCCTGTTTGAGGCATCTCTGTCGATCGGACGACCGGCTGAAATGGACATCCCGGATAAAGTGCTTTCGGAATATGCCAAGGATGTGGTCAATCACGCGAAACAACTGGCGGCGGAACGCGGCGGCAAAAATGTCCGCGGCTTCGTCAAAGCCGGTAAACCCTCAAAAGTCATTGTAGAGTTTGCCAAAGAAAAAGGTGCGGACCTGATCGTCATCGGCACCAAGGGTACGCACAGTGACAAAGATGGCCTGTTTCTGGGCAGTGTTTCACACCGGGTTGCATCTCACGCCAAATGCCCGGTTCTGGTGGTGTGACCGTTCAACCAGAGACTTCGACCCGATTACGACCGGCTGACTTGGCGCGATAGAGCGCCTTGTCTGCCAGGGTCAGAAGCTGCAACGGCTTCGCACAGCTGGTTTGCCTTGTCCCTGGCGGCTTCCGATGTTGCCCCCGGCATGACCACCACAAACTCCTCACCGCCATACCGGCAAACAATATCACTCTCCCGGAACTGGTTCTGGAGGATGCCTGCAACTATCTTCAGGGCGTTGTCCCCGGCTTCGTGGCCGTGGGTATCATTAAATCTCTTGAAGTGGTCAATATCGACAATCAGCAGACTGGCCTGGCTTTCCGAGACCAGCATCGGGGCGGAAGCCAGGGTAAACAGCGAGATACCTGCAAAGGTTTTCTTTTCTGTTTGCGGCAGCGCAAAAATGATGGCCAGCAATGCGATCAACGTGGCAAAGCCTGCGATCACCAGAGCTTCGAGGGAATTCTTGAGGATGTATAACACCAGATCCGGGTGGTCCATGATGGAGACTTCACCCCACAGACCGATATCCGTCTAGTTGGAGAAGATCCGGAAGTACACCGGTTTGCCTTCGTAATTCTCGGGCAGCACGATTTCATGCCAGGGCCTGCCTTCGAAGCGGCCACGCCCGTCAGCGTTGAACTCTCCGTACTGGTAGATTTTTTCACCCTCGAGCCAGACCTGAACAATGAGATCGACACTGAAGATGTAGAGGACGGGCTCCTGCCACTCGCCGGTTGGCAGGGTGACCCGGAACCAGACGTTTTCACGTCCTTCACGGCCGGGTGGATTGGAGGGGAAACCAATGCTGTTCCATTTTTCGGGTGCATCCTGCAACACCCACTTCGGGATACCATCGTTGGTGAAAGGTGAGTCACCCCAGCGGTATTCCCAACCCTGAGTTTTGTAACGATTAGCCCAGATTATAGCCCAGTCCCTGCGAAATCCGGAGCCCTCTGTCAGGGCATCCGACCGGTGCGCTCAAGACGGTTCGTCACCATACGATGATAAAGCCGGCTGAGCAGGGGCCGGATCACCGGCAGGCTGATAATCCATGCCAGAGGTTTGAGCAACGGCACGCGCGACATCAGCAGGATGTAGGCATCCAGCTCACTGTGGATATGGCCGTTCTGGTCCTCCACGTGCAGCTCCTTGAGCGCCATATCCGGGTCGATACCCCGGGCTTTCAGTTCTTCATCCCGACCCGTAATATCCACCCACTCAACCTGATCGGCAGCCCGGCCCGCCAGGCGTTCGTACTGGCGCCGGTCCCGCCGACAGCTGGGGCAGGCTCCATCGTAGAAAACACGAAGGGTATTGCCGCTCTCTGTCATTGCGGCCTCACCACCCATTCCGGGTCCTCAAACTCACCAATGGGTTTGATATCCACAAACGGCGCAGCACTGCGAATGATAGCGGCCACCTCAGGGTTATGCTGCCCTTCCATGGCATCCCGCTGTTCCTTGCTCTCCCAGGAGGCGATGGCAATCAGGGTGTTGGGGTCGCCAATCTTGCGGTGCAGCTCTGTACCCCGGGCTCCGGGCGCCTGCTGGATAATTTCGCTCGCTCTTACCCAGGCATCCGCGTATTCCTCCGCCGTGTGGCCTTCCCGGATATGCACTTCGAAAATAAACTTCATGAGACCTCCCGGCGACTGCCAGTCCAATCCGGTCGCGTTATCCCGTGATTGCGGCGAACACCGTTAACGTGAGGAGCGGCCCATCACCAGCAGCGCCAATAGCGCAGAGCCCACCATCAGCAACAGTGCCACCGCATTGAGCACGGGCGTCGACCCTTCCCGAAGGCGATTGAACAGGGCCACCGTCAACGGTGTATCACTACCTGTCAGCATAACGGTGGTATTGAAGTTTTCAAATGACATCAGGAAGGCCATGGCGGCGGCTCCGAAAATAGACGGCAAAAGCCAGGGCAGAGTCACGGTAAACCAGGCCACCAAAGGCGTGGCGCCCAGATTCAGGGCGGCTTCTTCCAGCTGGGGGTCGAACTTGCGCAGGCGGGCGGGAATCACCAGCGGCAGCAGCATGAGCAGGTACAGGACTTCCTTGCCCCGAAACTGTACCCGTTCAAACAACACGGCATTAACACACCCCAGGGCACAACGATTTCGCGCAGCACCGTGCCGTGGCCGCCACCCAGGTCGTAGCCGGCTTCGACCAGGTTCTCATCCATGCCATCGAGGGTTGTCACCAGTGGCACCGCCATGAACAGAAGGCCGTTGTACACCAGGCCGATGATGACCGCAACGTCGTTGTGGAGCATTTCCACCGGACCATCGACCCAGCCCAGTGCCTGTAGCCAGGGACTGAACAGGCCGCTTTCACGCAGCAGAATCATCCAACCGTAAGTACGCACCAACTCACTGGCCCAGAACGGAATCAGGCAGGCCAGAAACAGAATGCCTTTCGAACAGCCTCTGGCAAGACGGGCAATGTACCAGGCAATGGTGTCCCAGCTTTCCCGGACCTGGAACGATACCCGGAGCATCTGGAGATGGGGCAAGATCACCAGCAATACGATCCAGAGCAGGAACGGAGTGAGCAGCAACCAGAGGGATAATCGACTGACCGACGACCTCACAGACTCTCGGCTCCAAAAACCCTGGCCAGGGCCGGATTCCAGGCCAGCCGGATTGAACTGTCGGCAGACAGCCTGGGTGCCGAGCCATCCTGAGGCAGGCGGGCGTATACCGGTTGCCCACAGTTCTCTGCCTCGACCCGGCTGTTGGCCCCATCGAACAGGGTGGTGCGCACTTTCGCCTGCATCGATGAGAAGCCGGCACTGAGCGCATCCCCAGACAGCACCAGGGATTCGGGCCGGATATACAGTTCGGCCCGATGGCCGGTTCGAAGATTGTCCGATGCCACCCTGCCCTGAACCAGCACACCATCATCCAGACGGATTTCGGCCAGATCAAACCCCGCCCCGCCTGTGGCGCGGAGCTTGGAAATCATGTCTTCATTGTTGGAGAGGGTCACCTGTACATCGATGCCGGTCTCCTCCTCAAACTGGGCGACCACATCATCCGGGGCGTAGCCACCTCAGGTGATCAGGCGCAGATCTTCGGCCAGCGTGGTGCCGGAAAAACTGGCGGTGGCAAGGGCTGCAGACAGCAAAAAAAAGCACGGTTCAGTGTCGAACGAGAGGGCATGATCATAACGTGTCCTTACTGGTGGCAATTCCAGAAGTTTGCTAACCATTTGTTATCAGGAAGTAATAGACCATGTATTGCAGTTTTGTGAAACCCGGCGCAAAAAAACGGAGGCCGCAGCCTCCGTTTTCAGTGGTGCCATGAAGTATCGACGCGCTCAACGCCCGGACTTCAACATCTCCCAGTACTTGGCATAGACCTGCAGGGCGTCGTCACCGATGTCGGTCTGGAACTCGGCATTGATCATGTCGGTGGCGTTCGGATAGCTTGCCCGGTTATTCGCAACTTCGTCCGGCAACAGGTCCCTCGCCGCCAGATTTGGTGTCGCATAACCAATCTCCTCGCTGATCAGGGCGGAGATTTCAGGCTGCAGTACGAAACTGATGAACTGGTGGGCCGCTTCCGGATTCTTGGCGTTCTTCGGAATCACGAAGCTGTCCAACCAGGCAATGATGCCTTCTTCCGGATACACGTATTCCAGCGACTCCATGGTGTCCTTGCCCATCACGGCTTCGCCGTTCCAGATCATGCCAACATCGGTCTCGCCCTCCAGATACGGCATGCGGGGCGCATCGGAATTGAAAGTACGAACCGAGGGCATCAGCTCGGAAAGCTTTTCATAGGCCGCCTCGATCTCCTCCGGGTCGGTACTGTTACCGGAGTAACCCAGTACCCGCAGACCAACATGGAAAACCTCCCGCATGTCGTTGGTGAGCATCACGCGCCCCTCGAAACGGTCTTCCCACAGGTCTTCCCAGGCGGTGACAGGCTCCCCTTCGATGTCTGCGGTGTCCACGGCCAGCCCTGTGGTACCCCAGAGGTAGGGCACGGAGAATTTGTTCGCCGGATCGATATCCAGGTTCACCAGCTCGGGATCCAGATTATCAAACCCTTCGATCTTGCTGCGATCGATCGGCATCAGCAGGTCTTCCTGGCGCATCTTGCTGACGTAGTAGGTAGACGGCACCGCCAGGTCATAGGCTGCGCTGTCATCCAGCAGCTTCAGACGGGCATACATGGCCTCGTTACTGTCGTAGGTCGTGTAGACCACCTGAATGCCCGTTTCCTCGGTAAAACGGTCGAGGACTTCCTGAGGCATGTATTCGGACCAGTTATAGAGGTTGAGAACCCGGGGATCCTCGGAACTGCACCCCGTCAATCCCACTGCCAGCAAGCCGGCCAGTGCCAGTTTCTTCATCGTTTGCTCCTTACCAGAATCCATTGAGACAACATCAGCATAACCAGTGAAAACACCAGCAACAGTGTGCCCAGGGCATTCACCTCGGGTTTCAGGCCCACACGCACCATGGAATAGATGCGCAGGGGCAGAATTTCATAGCTCGGGCCACTGACAAACGTACTGACCACCACATCATCGAGAGACAGTGTAAACCCTAGCAGCCAGCCTGCCAGTAACGCCGGCATGATCACCGGGATCAGCACGGTGCGGGTCATCGTAAAATCAGAAGCGCCCAGATCCCGGGCGGCCTCGGGCAGGCTCTCGTCGAAACCACTCAACCGGGCCATGACCGTGATCACCACAAACGGGAGGCAGAAGGTGACGTGAGCCAGTAGCAGCGATACATAGCCGAGCTGCAATCCCACCAACAGGAACAGGGCCAGCAACGAAATAGCCAGGACAATCTCCGGCGACATCATCACCACAAACAGCATGCCGTTGAGCAGCTTCTTGCCCCGGAACCGGTACCGGTGCAGGGCCAGGGCCGTCAGGGCACCGATAACCGTGGACACCGTGGCGGCAGACAGCGCCAGCCAGAGGGAATTCCACATGGCATTGACCATGGCCCGGTTATTGAAAAGCGCCTCGTACCAGCGCAGGCTGAGCCCGCCCCAGGCATAACCGGTTCGGGATTCATTGAACGAGAACACCACCAGCACCACGATGGGCACATAGAGAAGGATGTAGACCAGAGTCAGATAGGTTCGGGGCAGCCACCGTGTCATCAGGCACCCTCCTCGCCAATTCGCCGCTTACTCAGGCGATGGGCGAACATGAGGAACGCCATGGTCACGGTAAGCACGATGCTGGCGGCAGCCCCGAAGGGCCAGTTACGGGCATCGAGAAACTGGTTCTTGATCACGTTACCCACCAGCAGGTTTCTCGATCCACCCAGGATATCCGGAACAAAGAAAAGCCCCATGGCCGGCAGCAAGACCAGCATCACGCCGGCCAGAACACCCGGCAGGGTAAGCGGGACAATCACATGGATAAAGGTGGACAGCCGACCCGCGCCGAGATCGTGGGAAGCCAGCAGCAGTTCCTGCTTCAGATCCTCGAATACCGAATACAACGGCAGGATCATGAACGGCAGCAGCAGATACACCAGACCAATGATCACGGCGCCCTCGGTATAGAGCAGTTGCAGGGGCTCATCGATCAGCCCGATCGACATCAGGGCGCTGTTCAGCAGACCGTTGGTGGCCAGAATCAGCTTCAGGGCGTAGGTGCGCACCAGGGAGTTGGTCCAGAAAGGCACGATCAGCAGGAAGATCAGTATCAGCTGACGCTGTTTGCCAACCTTGGAGAGCGCCCAGGCAAACGGATAGCCAATCAGCAGGCACACCAGTGTGGTCATGGCCGCCATGTGCAGGGAGTGCAGGAAAACCTCCAGATACAGCGGGTCAAACAGCTGGCGATAGGCATCCAGATTCAGGGGCAGAGACAGGAACGAGACCGGGTCCCGGGTCATGACACTGGCACCGACCACCAACAGGTTCGGTGCCAGTACCAGGAACAGGAGCCAGCCCCAGACCAGAATCAGAACGGCAGTCTTGAACGGCTGCTGCATAACGCTATGCATCGGCCGACAGTTCCTCTTCGGATACCGCTTCGTCGGCTTCCCCGGGCAACAACCACTCCCAGCCGTCTACCCAACTGACCTTGACCGGTTCGCCCAGGCGGTAATCGAAGGCCGGATCGTCCTCATCAAAGAACTCACTGGCCAGCACTTCGGTGCCATCATTCAGGTGAATCACCGAGTCCAGGGTACTGCCCTTGTAGTTACGCTCGACAATCTTGCCGGCGACACCGTGTTCGTCGTCAGGCTCCAGAACCCGGATATCTTCCGGTCGAAGCAAAACGTGCAGGCGCTGGCTTTCGCGAACCGGAAAATCCGGACGGCGCAGGGTTCGTTTGAGGCCGAAGACATCCACGGTAATGGAACCGTCCTGAGCCGAATCAACCATACCTGGGAAAAAGTTGGTCTCCCCGACAAACCGGGCGGTAAACAGGTTGGCCGGTCGCTCGTAGACTTCCCGGGGCGTGCCAAGCTGCTGCACCACGCCATCCTTGAGCACCACAACGCGATCCGACATCGACAGCGCCTCTTCCTGATCGTGGGTCACGAACACAAAGGTGATGCCGAGCTCCCGTTGCAGGCGCTTCAGCTCAACCTGCATGGTGCGGCGCAGCTTGTAGTCCAGGGCCGAGAGCGGTTCATCGAGCAGTAGCAGCCGAGGCCGCTTGACCACCGCCCGGGCGATGGCAACCCGCTGCTGCTGGCCGCCGGATAGCTGATGGGGCTTACGACGGGCGAAATCCTGCAACTGGACCATGGCCAGCGCTTCATCGACACGCTGGCGAATCTCGTCCTTCGGGCGCTTCTCCATTTTCAGGCCATAGGCCACGTTGTCGAACACCGACATATGGGGGAACAGCGCGTAATGCTGGAATACGGTATTGAGCGGACGGTTTTCCGGGGCAGTGTGGGTGAGATCGTCTCCCGCCAGGGTGATGGTGCCCCCGTCAGGATGCTCGAAACCGGCCATCAGCCGCAGCAAGGTGGTCTTACCGCAACCGGAGGGGCCCAACAGGGTAATGAACTCGCCATCGTAGATCTCAAGATCCAGACCGTCGAGCACCGTTTTGCCACCGAATTGCTTGGAAAGATTGCTCAGGGATAGCAGTGTCTGTTTCATCGGCGCTGCCCAAGGAATGAGCGGCCTATTTTTCCAGAAACCAACACAAACAAAAAGGGGGCGTCGGGGTAATTCAGCCCCGATGCCCCTTTGCCTGGCAGCGCTTTCCAGCCTTCTACAGGCTGGAACGCATCGTCAGGATTCAGTCTTCGGCCACACTGTTCAGGTAGGCCTTGTCTGAAATGTTGGTCCACTGACGAACCTGCTTGAGGTAGTCACGCTGGGACTCGATGATTTCTTTCGCCAGCGGATCGTCCTCAGCGGCCTCAGCCAGCAACCGGTTAGTGGTGCTGCGCAGGGCATCAATGACTTCCGGCGGGAATACCTTGTGAGTCACATCCGGATAGTCTTCTTTCATGCGATCCCAGGCCACACCACTCTGGTGGGTGCTCTGGATGTACATGTCATAGGCAGCGGTGCGCATGGAAACCCGCAGGATCTCCTGCAGATCCTTTGGCAGCTCTTCCCAGGTCTTCTTGTTGATCAGGAACTGGACTTCCGCGCCCGGCTCCTGCCAACCCGAATAGTAGTACTTGGCGATCTGATGAAAGCCCATCTGGAAATCGAGGGCAGGGCCGACCCACTCAACGGCGTCCACGGTGCCACGCTCGAGGGCAGTATAGAGCTCACCTGGCGGCAGGTTGGTCACGGCAACGCCCAGTTCAGACATAACCTCGCCGGCAAAACCGGGGGTGCGCATCTTCAGGCCCTTGAGGTCTTCAAGGGAGTTAATCTCCTTGCGGAACCAGCCACCCATCTGATTACCGGTATTACCACCCGGGAAGGAGAGCATGCCGTAGGGCTCATACACCTTCTGCATCAGCTCCATGCCCTCACCGTGGTAGAACCAGGCGTACATCTCGGGCGCGATCAGCCCGAACGGAATGGTGGTGAAGTACATGGCGTTCGGGATAGAGCCCTTGTAGTAATAGGACGCGGTATGGCCCATGTCGTACTGGCCATTGCGCACCAGATCAAAAATCCCGAAAGGCGCCTTGTGCTTGTTGGACGGATCTATGCGAATCTGCAAGCGGCCGTCTGACATGGTTTCTGCCATGTCCGCCATATGCTGAACTGTCTCTCCCAGTACCGGAGAGTTGGGCCCCCAGGTTTGCGCAAGGCGCAAGGTATAGTTTTCCTCGGCCACCGAGGACACGCTGAACACAGTCGCTGCAGCGGCCACGGCCGCAAGCAGTGTTTTCCGGATTGTCATTGTGTTGGCTTCCATTATTGTTGGTATGAAAACAGGTATTTCTTTCGCGTGACCATCATAGCTTCCTCATGGTGTTCCGCCAATCGGCAGAACACCCTGAGCCGCGCTCAGACTTTGAACTGCCCTACCAGATCCCGCAAGCTCTCACCCAGACGCGCCAGTTCGTGGCTGGCCTCGTTGGTCTGGGTTACGCCAGTATCACTGCGCTGGGCAGCATCAACGATCCGCACGACGTTCTGGTTGATCTCTTCGGCAACCTGGCTTTGTTGCTCCGAGGCTGTTGCAATCTGGGTTACCTGATCATGGATCTTGCCAACCGAGGTCTCGATGGTTCGCAGCGCGCTGGTTGCATGATTGATCCTTTCGACAGTTTCCGTTGAACGGTTGCGTGATTTGTTCATCCGCTCCACCGATGCCTTGGATTCAGTCACAAAGCCGTCAATCATGGTACGAATCTGATCAGCGGACTCGGCGCTGCGTTTTGCAAGCTGGCGTACTTCATCAGCAACCACCGAGAAGCCTCGGCCATGCTCACCAGCCCGTGCAGCTTCGATGGCCGCATTGAGAGCCAGCAGGTTGGTCTGTTCGGTCACCGCGTGGATGACGTCCAGTACCTGCTGGATCTCATCGGATTTTTCCGCAAGGGCGTTGATACTGCGGGCCGTGTCCTCGATCTCCTCGGACAGCTTGTTCACCGCGCCCTGGGCACTGCTAATGGTTTCACCACCCTCACGGGCCATGCGGTCGGCGTCCGAGGCCGAGATCTCAACCTCATTGGCATTGCCGGAAATCTGCTGGATGGTCGCGGCCATTTCATTGATCGCAGAGGCAATCTGGTCAGTCTCGGAGCCCTGTTCCTGAACCGAGGCCCGGGTTTCATTCGCGACCCGGCTGAGCTCTTCCGCCGCGGACGCCACCTGATCCGTGGTGGCGCCAACTTCTCGCATGGTGTCCTGAATCTTCACAACAAAGGCATTGAAACGACGACCGAGCTCGGCCAGCTCGTCGGTACCCTCATCCGGCAACCGCTGGCGGAGATCGCCCTCACCATCAGCAATTTCCTGCATCATGTTGCTGACGTTCTTCAGCGGCCGGGTCACGCTACGGCCAACGAATACGCCGATCACCAAAGCAATTACGACAACCACAACCGTCACCAGAAGGATAAAGCCCAAGGCCTCCGCCATACCCGCTTCAATGTCCTCGCGAGCAGCAGCGACCTGCCGGTCAATATCGGTAATGTAGACACCAGCACCGATCATCCAGTCCCAGTCCGGGATAATGGTGGAATAGGACATCTTGGGTTCTTCATTGCCGGAGGCAGGGTTCATCCAGTCATAGCCGTAGAAGCCCTCACCGCGGGCAGCGGCGAACAGATCGGCCACCAACCCCCTGACAACCGGATTCTTGGTCGGTCCTTCTTTGGAAGGGTCCGGGGCATAGGCCAGGTTGTATACATCCCTGGTATAGGCGAACACGTAGTTCGTCTCATCAAAACGGATCGAGCGCAGGCGCGCCGCTGCCGCCTCCTTCGCTTCCGCCTCCGTCATCGATGGGTCATTCTTGGCCTCCAGAACCACGGCCTCTGCGGCATCAATGAGATTCTGTAAACCAGCCTTCCGTGCTTCCAGGAGGCTGTTCTCAAGACGCTTGAGCTCATCTTCACCATTGGCCTGAATCTGACTGGCGGTGATCCACGCCAATGTTGCCGCCGTGACGAGTACCGGCACAAGTACTGCCACCAGCAAGCGCGAGCGTATTTTCACTCTACTCAAGACATTCATTTTTCCGAACTCTCCAGGGAATTTCCGTTGGTGAGGATTATCCACGGACCACTTGGCGTGATCTGTTCCAGTTTGTTAAGGCAGGTTTCAGCAGGCGCACTGATTCGCCGAGCCGCCTGCCATCGGACAAACCTTCCACCATTATTTTCAGCTAGGTACAGTAACGGCAGTAACCCGATTGTCTTGAGCGGGAATCAGACTAAAGGACCACTACGAAGGTAGGCCAATGAAGCACCTGTTTCTGGTACGCCACGCCAAGTCCAGCTGGGCCGATGAAACACTTTCTGACCGGGAACGCCCCCTCAGTGCACGGGGCGTCAGCCAACTGGCGCCGTTGGGAAATGCCCTGAAATCTGTCGGCGCGTTCGAAGGCGAGGTATACAGCAGCAGCGCCAGGCGGGCCGTCGCGACATTGCAAGGCATACTGCCCGACACAGTCGCAGCCGAGCGCTACCATACCCTGAGTGCGCTATATACCTTCGACTATCGGCGACTACTCGCATGGCTTGAAGAGCAGGCGGACGCTCCACAGATTACCCTGGTCGGCCACAACCCGGCGTTACTGGAACTGGCCCAGTCCCTACTGAAGCAGCCCCCGGAACAGCTACCCACCGCCAGTGTTATTCACATCCGGCTTTCGATCAAACACTGGCGCCAGATTGGTCGCGGCAAGGGCAAACTGGTGGCTCTGATAACGCCAAAGGATTACAGCTACGCCCACTTCGAACGAAAGCCTAAAAAGAGAGCCAGAACCGCGGGGGACGATCCTGCAAGCGACATTCCCAAGGCCCTTCACCATCAACTTGATCGGCTAAGGCAACTGGAACGGGGCGTCGCCCTTGGCCTGGATGACGAATTTCCGCACCAGTACCGGATTGCGATTCGACGCAGCCGGGCCATCGCCGAATCGGTTCAGGACGTGACTGGTGACAAGTCGCTGAGCAGGGGGGTTAAAACCCTGAAGCGCCATGCAAGGGAAACGGGCCCACTGCGCGACCTTCACGTGTTCCTCCAGCACCTGCCGGAACTTTGCGCAGATGACGCGGAAATTCGGGCAGCCTTACAGATCTGGTTCGAGCGCGAAGCCGCCAGCCATCACAAAAAGCTGGCAAAGCGACTAAAAAGCAAGCGCTACCAGGAGAGTCTGGAACACTGGCGCAACCTGATCGATTCGCGAAAGTTTCAGAAATTGGCCGCAACCCTCCGGCCGAAAGACATCCGAAGGGCCGTGGAACGTCGTATGAAGGAGTTCAACAAACGTACTGCCGAGCTGATGCACACTTCACCGGATGAGGATATCCATCGGCTGCGCAAGCAACTCAAACGAATCCGTTACCTGATGGAACTGGATGCCAAAACCTGGAAGCGCAACCTGAAAACCTTAAAGGAGCGGCAAGAGCTCTATGGCCGGTTCCAGGATTTCCACGTTCAGATTCTGCTTCTCGACCAGTTCCGCCAGGCGGCGCCAGAGGTACTGCCAGCCGCGCTCAATGGGATCGTGGAAACGCTGGAAAACCACAAAGCGAACGCCCGGAAACGGATTTTGACCCTTGGAGGACTCGATGGAGCCCCGTTATGACACCCTGTTTTACGACGGACAATGCCCACTTTGCGCCAAAGAGATCCGCACCCTGCGCAAACTCCAGCGTGGCAACCTGATCTTTGCAGACATCCATGAGCAGCGCGACGGCAGCGCCAACCTGCCCAGTCATGAAGCCCTGCTCAGACGCCTGCACTTGATGACCTGGACCGGCGAGTGGGTCATCGGTCTGCCCGCAAATGTTCGCGCCTGGTCCCACACGCCATTTGGTTTCCTGTTCAAACCCCTGCTGTGGCCAGGTATCTTCCAGATTGCCTCGCGCATCTACGGGAAATGGGCAGACAAACGCTATGAGCGTAAATACGCCTGCGCCATCGGAGATAACGAAACCGCTTAATCATGCATGTACGGGGTGTCGCCCGGCGCCTCAAACCCTTATCCTGAGGTATAACCTTATTCCATCAGTATGAGGAGCTCACCCATGAAAACTGCCCATGATCTGGTAGAAGCCGCCAGGAAAGAGATTCAGGAAGTACCTCTTGATCAGGCGGAAGAGGCCATCAAGAACGCTGACTTACTCCTCGATGTGCGTGATGCGGATGAGTACCGGGCCGGCCACATACCCGGCGCGGTCAACATTTCCCGTGGTTTGCTGGAGTTCAAGTTCACCAATGATCCGGCATTCGAGAGTCGCGACATGAACATCGTGTGTTACTGCAAGACATCCGGGCGAGCCGCGCTGAGTGCCAGGGCCCTGAAAGAAATGGGCTACATGCATGTGCAGTCCATCGCCGGAGGATTTGATGCCTGGCAGGGAGCCGGCAAACCCGTTGCCAAACCCGAACTGCCGTCCTTCGAGTGAAGGGCGCTTAAAGGCAGCAGACCTTGTGCTTTCGGCCACTCCCGCAGGGGCAGGGTTCGTTGCGACCGGGCTTCAACTGGCCCTCGCTGGTGTCACCACCAAGGTAATACCAGCGGCCCTGCTCACGGACAAAATCGGAGTTTTCTTCGAGAAACCCCCAGCCCTTGCCCAGGCGGTAGACCGCACGAAAAAGCACCGTGCCACGATCGCCGGACTGGTTGGTGTCCAGAATCTGCAAGGAGGTCCAGTCTGGTGAGTCTTCCAGGCTCAGAGTCTCTGGCCGTGAGCTCTCGTGCCAGGTGGCCCGCAGATAATCCGGCAGCTTGAGAACGAAGGCCGCGTAACGGGATCGCATGAGCGCTTCCGGAGTAGACGCTGATTCGCCCTGATGGAGAGGCTGGCAGCATTCGCTATAGGATTTACCGCTGCCGCAGGGGCAGTTTCGATTTTCAGTCTGTAGAATCATCGGGCTTCGATCGCTTCGGCTATGCTCGCAGTCCGGCAGTGTATCAATATCAAACCGGCGTTGCTCCGGCCGACTCTCCTGACCTTTTGGTGATTTGCTTTGACAGATGTGTCGCTGTTACAGATTCTTCTGGCCAACCTTGCCATTCTTGCCGGAGCCTGCCTGCAAGGCGTGGCCGGCTATGGCATTGGCACGCTGGCCGCGCCGTTGTTATTCCTGATAAGCCCGGTGTTAGTGCCCGGCCCCCTGATTCTGAATGCAACCCTCCTCACCGTCTTTATGCTGATCCGCAATCGCGGTGCATTGCAGGTCAGGGAAGTGCGCTTTGCCATCGGTGGCGGCGTTGCCGGGGCAGTCCTGGCAGCACTGACGTTGCTGGTGATTTCGACCAAAGGCTTCGAACTGACGTTCGGCATTCTTATCCTTGCCGGCGTAGCGCTCAGTGTTGGCGGTCTCAAGCCGGCGCTCAACGCACGGAACAGCGTGCTGGCCGGAGCCGCTTCCACCTATATGGGCACGATTACCGCCGTGGGTGGACCGCCAATTGCGCTGATTTACCAAAATGAAAAGGGACCGTTGGTCAGGGCGAATATGTCTGCCTTCTTCCTGGCTGCCAGTGTCCTGAGCTTGTCAGGCCTGCTCGCCTCTGGCTACCTGGGAACCCGAGAGCTTTTCCTGTTCGCAGTTACGTTCCCGGGAGTATTCCTGGGCTTCTGGCTGTCAGGCAAACTGGTTCACCGTATGCCCTTCGAAGGACTCCGCCCGGTAATTCTAGGTATCGCTGCCATCGCCGGAACGGCGGCGCTGATTCGCGGCCTGCTCTCACTCTAGGCATCGGCCCAGAGGCGAACGCGGAATCGGTTTTTCTTCCACAGCAAAGCCAACCAGAGCGCGTGAGCATTGATCAGGAACGCCAGAATCCATTCGAATGCATCGTCCTTGCGGCTGTATAACTCGGGCGCCACGCCATTCAGGATCACTGAAAGAATCCCCACGGCAAGGGTCAATTGGCAGAGGTTCAGCAGCCTCATGCCCGTTTGCTTCCACTGTGGATGGCTGCGCAAGCCAGCGCTTACCAGCAACTCACAGATGAAGGTGAGAGAAAAATACAGAACCACACCAACACGGCGAATCAGGTTGAAGCCGTCGCCGGCATGGCCCAGCGCCAGGGTATAGGCAGCAAGCGACAAACTGGCCACCATGCCCAGCCACGGGATCCAGGCAACCCCGGACGAATGTACGCCGAGCTGGCGCAACCACCGGCCGTTGAGCCACCAGAACAGAATCCCGAGCAAGGCCGCCGGCAGCATGGTACCTTTGAAAATGAAATAGGAAGTGCCGTGACGACCAGTCCGGCTGATACTGGTGCAGCTGTCCCAGTAGGGAATGCATAGCTCAACGTGGCCCTCCAGCACCGAAACAACGAAGGTGACATGGATCGTTACCAACGGAATGAGAGCCGCAGCCAGTGCAAGCCACCAGAGGTGGAAAAAGCGGTGATCCGACATGATGGACGATTCCCGTTCAGGTATCGAGAAACGAATATCGACGATGCTCAGGCGCTTGACCCCAGCATGATCAGCGAACACTATTTGACCAGATTTTGCAATTCAGTCTCCTCTTTTACCAACTCATTCCGTCAAAATGGCGGAAGTAGGTAATCGGACCGAGCCATGAACAAAAGCCATCAAGAAATTATTGAAACACAGGTGGATGTCGCCGAGCTTGCCATTGGCATGCATGTTACTCGGCTGGACCGCCCGTGGGAGGAGACCGACTTTCTGATTCAGGGCTTTGTGATCAAGGACCAGGCGGACATTGATGCCCTACGGGCCCAGTGCGCGTTCGTTTTCATTGAGGGGCGGGTCCAGAAAACGCGCGCCCCCCAGGAGGCCGGCTCGCGAAACGGTCAGCGATCAGGACTGCTGGGGCTGTTCAAACGCAAATCCGCCCCCGAACCGACACCCCAAACCCCGCCTGTGCCGCGCAAGCGAGTCACCTACATCAATAAGGTCGACGCGGGCACTGAAATGGCCACGGCAAGGATCCGGTTCAAGGACGCCCAGGACACGGCCAAGTCGATCATGTCTGGATTGCGCGTGGGACGCACGCTGGACATCAACAACGCGCGCAAAATTGTCAAAGGCTGCGTTGAGAGCGTGCTGAGAAACGAGAACGCCCTGATGCTCCTTACCAAGATCAAGCATCAGGACGCCTACACGGCCGAGCACTGCATCAATGTTTCGATCCTTTGCGCGGCATTCGGGAAACACCTCGGCTTACTGCATGGGGAAATCGAGAGCCTGGCGCTCTGCGGCCTGTTGCATGATGTTGGCAAAACAAAAATCCCGGACGAAATCCTGAACAAACCGGGCGCCCTGACTCCTAAAGAATTTGAGCTGATGAGGCACCATACGACTCACGGAAGAACCATTCTTATGGGCACGAGTCATTCACTGAATACGGCTGTCGATGTTGCGTTCAGCCATCATGAAAGGATGGACGGTTCAGGGTACCCCAGGGGCCTCAGCGACCATCAGATTCCCTATTTCGCGAAGATCGTGGGGCTGGTCGATACCTACGATGCGATTACCAGTGATCGAGTCTACGACAAAGGCAGGGCGTCCATGCAGGCGCTGGATATCATCCACAAACACCGGGGCACCCAGTTTGACGCGGAACTTGCGGATCAATTCATTCAGCTCATTGGCATTTATCCGCCCGGCTCCATTGTGGAAATGGTCAACGGCGAGGTGGGCATCGTCATCGAGAGCCGGCCAGATCATAAACTCAAGCCCTGCGTTCTGTTGGTCAGAGAAGCTGACAAAAGCCGGATGAACCCCTATCGCACGGTCGACCTGAAGGCCAGCGCGGAAGATGCCGCTGGGGAGGTGTATCGTATCGCCCGGGAAGTCCCGGACGGAACCTATGACATCGTTCTTCAGGAGTTTGTCGATCAGGACCTGATTGTCACCAAGCCAAAGCCCCACTCTGGCTCCAAGACCACATAAAAGCGACAGTTGGTTACTTTTCAATCCGGAGCGCCTTGCTATACTGCTGGCCAAACAGACTCCGGCACAGCAAGACATGGATTCCGGCATACCGTCCCTCAACATTCCCACCACACCAGAAGACGTGGAGCTTCTGGGGGGCACCCCCGTCGAGGGGCTTAGAGCCGTGCTCGACAACCTGGACGCCCTGGTTTACGTATCAGACTTTGAAACCCATGAGCTTCTTTACATGAATGCTTATGGCCGGAAGATCTGGGGTTCCATAGATGGCAGAAAGTGCTGGGAAGTCCTGCAGGATAGCGCCAGCCCCTGCGACTTCTGCACCAACCACCTGCTGATTGACTCTGGAGGCAGCCCTTCCTCCCCGCACATCTGGGAATTCCAAAACCGACTGGACCAACGCTGGTACCAGTGCCGGGACCAGGCGATTCCCTGGATAGACGGCCGGCTGGTCCGCCTGGAGATCGCTACCGACATCACCGAGCGAAAAGAAATGGAGCTGGCGCTCAAGGAGGCCCATAAAAAGGCCAAGGCCGCTGCGTTGGAAGACGACCTTACCGGTCTTCGAAACAGAAGAGCCTTTTTCGAACTGGGAAACCAGCTTTTGAAGCAATCCCGAAGAAACGGCTCGCCTCTGGCGATCATCATGCTTGATCTGGACCACTTCAAACAGATCAATGATAACCACGGCCACGATGCCGGAGATGCGGTGTTGCGGCATATCGGGCAGGTTCTGGAAAGCAACGTCCGTGAGGCGGATATTGCGGCGCGCATTGGCGGCGAAGAGTTCGCGATTCTACTGGCCGATGCCCATGCGGTTGAGGCTTCCGATATGGCAGAAAGACTTCTGAGCCTCATGCAGAAAACGCCAGTCTGGTACCGAGATGTTCAGATCCGACCAACCGCCAGTTTCGGCATTTCATCTCTTCACCCGGAGGAGCCAAACCTCGAGAATCTTATGGCAAGGGCGGACAGCGCGATGTATGAGTCAAAAGCTCTTGGCAGGGGTCGGGTGCGCGTCAAGCCCTGAAACGCACCCGTAGCAACTCATCCCGGCCGCTTCGTTACCGCCATGGTCAGCCGGGAAATACAGGTGGTTTTCCCTTCCTCGTTCTCGATCAGAATCTCCCATACCTGAGTAGCACTACCAATGTGGATGGCCCTGGCCGTGCCGTAAACCCAGCCTTTGGTAACCGGGCGAATGTGATTGGCGTTGATATCCAGTCCAACAGCGACAGTTTCCGGATTTTTCAGGCAGCAATTGGCCGCCATACTGCCAAGGGTTTCCGCCAGCAGCACCGATGCGCCTCCATGCAAAATGCCAAAAGGCTGCACGGTACGCTCATCAACAGGCATGCGGCCTTTGACATAGTCGTCGCCAATTTCAAGGTACTCGATACCCATGTAGCTGACCGCGGTGTTTTCGCTGGCTTTGGCAAGATTTTCAAGGTTCGGGGTGCTGGTCCAGATTGCCATAGGGGACTGGTCTCGATGTTGTTTGAAATGGAATAGAAGCAAGGTACCAGTTTATACAGATAGGATGCGAACTACCAAGCCCTTCTCTTTCGATCGCCGCTTGCTTGCTCAATCAACTTCTCGAACTCCAGCGCCGGAAGCGGGCGGCTGAAATGGTAGCCCTGAAAGCGGGTGCACCCCATGCGGACAAGGCGTTCCAGTTGCCCTTTGGTTTCCACACCTTCTGCCACGGCTGACAGTTTGAGCGCAGAGGCCAGAGCCAGGATGGTCTCTGCGATAGCCGCATCATTGGGATCATCCAGAATGTCTCGCACAAATCCCTGATCAATTTTCAGTTCATCCAGAGATAGGCATTTCAAGTAGCCGAGGGACGAATATCCCGTGCCGAAATCATCGAGGGAGATCCTTATTCCCATGCTTCTCAGGGTTCGAAGTGTTTCCTCCACCAGCTCTAGATCGTAGGCAAGAGCGCTTTCGGTAATTTCCACCTTGAGATTTCTCGGGGATGCACCAGTTTTTCTCATTAGCGCCATCACAGTCGAACAAAAGGAGGGGAGGTGGAACTGCCTGGCACTCACGTTGACCGAAACCTGAAGCTTCGATAGCGGTCCGCCTCGCTCTTTCCAACTGGCGATACGCGAGAGAACGTCTTCCAGAACCCAGTAGCCGACCGATTCAATGAGTCCGGTTTCCTCGGCTAGAGGAATGAACTCGGCGGGAGGCACCATGCCGCGCCCCGGGCAATGCCACCGAAGCAGTGCCTCGGCGCCTACTGGCTCACCTTTCTCATTCACCAGTACCTGATAGTGAACTGCCAACTGATTTTTCCGCAGTGCCACCCTGAGGTCCGACTCGAGAGCAAGGCGTTCGGACACTTTTTTCTGCATCATGTAGTCATAGAAACGGATGCAATTACGACCATCCTCCTTGGCGCGAAACATGGCCATATCGGCCTGGCTCAGAAGCTCTTCAAGGGACGTGTCGTGATCATAGAACAGGGTAATGCCGATACTGGGAGTGCCTGTGTACTCTATGCCGTTGAGATCATAGGGCTCGTTGAGGGCATCGCGGATTTTCTCGCAGACCTTCTCAACCTTGGCAGCAGCATCGGCCGGCTCGGCGGGAAACCCCTTCAGAATGAGAACAAACTCGTCCCCACCGAGCCGGGCCACGGTATCCCAGTCCCGGACCGTATTTTTCAACCTCGCCCCCACCTGGACCAACAGCTCATCACCGGTCAGATGACCCGCGGAATCATTGATGTTCTTGAAGTTATCAAGATCAATAAATACCAGAGCACCATGATTATGATCCCGATTGCTCCCGGTTAACGCCTGCGCCAGGCGATCCCTGAGCAGGCGCCGGTTGGGCAGGCCGGTCAGAGGGTCGTAAAAAGCAAGCTTCTCGATCTCGGATTCCGATTGTTTGCGATCCGTCACATCAAAAAAATAGCCGTGCCAGGTCATGCTGTCGTCGGCCAATCGGGCGGGCACCGACCTGGCTTCCACCCAGGCCATCGTGCCATCGCTCTTGCAAGCTCGGAAGCTCGTTTCGAACGGCGTCATGCACCGACGAGATTCATCGACCTTTTCCAAAAAGGATACCTTGTCTTCATCCTCGATCAGGTTCAGCAACGGCTGAGCATCCTTACTCAGCTGATCAGCCGAAAGCCCGAATATATCCTCAACTTTTTCGCTGATGAAAGGAAAGGTTACATGCCCGCCTGGATACATCCTGAACTGAAAGATGACGCCCGGGAACTGGTCGGAATAACGATAAAGGCTATTCTCGAACCTCACGTTACGACTGGCCAGGATCTGTCGGTGGACAGATGCACCTAAAACTTCCCCTACCTGAAGCACGAATTCTTCGGTTTCGGAATCCAGCACTCGAGACTGTTGAAGAAAATCGAAACCCAGAATTCCACGGACCTGACCTTCAAGCTTCAAACCGACAAGAACCAGGCTCCGGATACCCTCCCGTTGGAATTCCAGTTTCTCCTCTTCAGCTTCAGATGGCAGTTCTTCGACTTCGGGGATGACAAGCACCGGGAGAGTTTGCAACTGGCCCATCAGCCATTGAAAGCGGGCCATCGGCACGTTCTGGATTGCATCTCTCTGAGGTGTCACGCCGTTTCTGCAGGCTTCATGCGTGATGGAAATGGTCTGGGTGGCTTCTTCAAACGTGATCAGGTAGGCGCGATCTGAACAGAGCTTATCGCCAAGCTCGGCGATGAAGCTGTGAACGCTGGTATCCAATTGGTCGATCTTGGACCGGGCCAGGCCCAGAGAGAGCCTGTAAACAAATTCCTTTTGCTCCCGGGTAACTGCGCTTACCATTCCTACGGCCTCCTTCCCTAGACAGCTCCACTGTTTATTTATGATAGTTGAGAAGAGCTTCTCCACACATTTACGAAGCCAAGCTTCGGTAAGTTCATACTGATGCGTATCCTTTCATTACGTATTACAGGATTTTAGATTTCTGCTACAAAAAACCGCCGACAACCTGTGACCCCGGAATAACGAGACCGTATGATGAACTCCAGACAGCCAGGTTGATTGGTATGCGATACGAAACGGTCGAACTTGAAATTGATGTCTCGGAACTGCGGGTCGGAATGCACGTCGTCCGGCTGGACCGCCCCTGGGAAGACACTGATTTCCTGATCCAGGGCTTTGTGGTCCAGCGACAAGAGGATATCGATGCCCTTCAGTCCCAATGCCGACGCGTCGTGATTGAAGGCAAAGTGAAGAACACTGAGCCGGACATTTCCCAACGAAAGTCACGGACATCGGCGAAGTCCCGTTTTTCCATGTTCCATGGACCGACATCCGAACAGGAAATATCGAATCGCCCGCAAGAGCCCATTGCGGAAACCGGCAATTCCCGGTCGCGTAAACGGATTACCTACATCAACAAGGTCAGTGTTGATAGGGAAATACGAAAAGCATCTGGACATTACGCCGAGGCGAAGTCCTTTGCCGACAGCATCATGTCCGGTCTACGCGTTGGTCGCACACTTGATCTCAACAAGGCTCGTGAGGTTGTAGATAACTGCGTAGACAGCATCCTCAGAAATGAAGACGCACTGTTACTGCTTACAAAGTTGAAAAACAAGGACAAATATACCGCAGAGCATTCCCTCAACGTTTCGATACTGTCGGCGGCGTTCGGCAAAAAGCTGGGCTTGCTGGAAGAAGAGATTCGGTCGTTGGGGCTGGCCGGCCTACTCCACGACATAGGCAAAGCCAAAGTCCCTGTCGATCTGCTGCAAAAACCCGGACCTTTGACCCCCGAAGAACACGGAATCATGCAGAACCACGCCAACTGGGGCCGTGACATGCTCATGGCCCTTCCCCGCGTCGTGCATGCGGCCGTCGACGTAGCCTACAACCACCATGAACGCCTTGACGGCAGGGGCTATCCCCGGGGCCTCGTTGATTCCCAGATTCCCTATTTCGCAAAAATTGTGGCCATCGTCGATACCTACGATGCAATCACCAGCAATCGAGCTTATGACCGCGCGCGCTCCTCCCGGGAGGCGCTGGAAATCATCCACCGTTTCAGAGGCATTCAGTTTGATCCCGAGCTTGCCCGGGAGTTCGTCCTGCTGATCGGGATCTACCCACCCGGCGCCATTGTTGAAATGAAATCGGGCGAGGTAGCCATCGTGATTGGCTCAAACCCGAAGAATCGACGAAAGCCAAAGGTGGTTTTGGTTCGGGATGAAAACAAACAGCGGCCTGCAAAATACCGTCTTCTGGACTTGCAGACGGAGCCTCTTAACAGTGTCGGAGAACCGTTCGAAATCATTAAAGAGGTTCCTGACGGCACCTACGGAATCGTCTTGCAACGGTTCATCGATAACGGGCTCACTCTGGAACTAAACGACGCATCGGTTTGACACCTACCCAATCAACATACTTCAACTGGAGGCGGAGTACATAGCCTTGTAGCGCCTGATCAGTTCTTCCACGCGACCAGAGTTCACGAGCTCATAGAGGCGCTCGGCAAGTCGCTCCCGAAGCCCGAAGGAGTTGCATGGCGCTGCCTTGGAGAAGGTAAAAAACAGACCCTCTCGGCTCACCGGGGTCGGCAGGGGAACAAATTGATCGGCGATACCCAGGTACTCCAGTTTCACCTCACCCTGCAAAACTTCATAGAGGACATAATCCACCCGGTCAACGAGCGCCATCTGGAAGGATTGTTCAATCGACCTGACTCCCTCAATGAGGAGGTTTTGTTCCGCATACCGGTCGAAATTCTGGCCAAAACTGTTGTTGATCAATGTGCTGCCCCGCTTACCCATCAGGTCCGGCCAGTGGCGGTAGACAAACTCCCGGCCTTTGGGGACCCAGACCGCGGTCGGCAGATGCGTTATTGGCGGCAGCAAATAATCCATGTAGCCAATGCGTTCAGAAGTAATGAACGCGCCCGCCACCATGTCGATATCGCCCTGGCGTGCCATGCGCTGGACCCGGGCCCAAGAGCCTATGTCTTTCACTTCAACATTGACGCCCAATAGCTCCGTGATTTCCTTGAGCAAAGCAGGCACCGCGCCAATCAGATAGCCCGGGCGCTCCTGGTCGCGCCAGAGCAGGGGTGGATACTCCGGATTCCCGCTCACGATGAGCGTATTGCAGGAAGGGTCTGGCAGTGCGTGAACCGGGGCCAGAAACAAGGCGGCCACTGCGAATACAAGTGACCTACCGACAACAGAAGAAAATGACTTATTCAACTCTCACAAGACCCTCTTTGTGCCAGCCCAGACGGCCAGTTTCGACAACCTGGCGACGAATTCCCGGCACCGGCCGGATCATGAAAAGATCGCCGTTTCGGCCCACCATGGCACGGGGTACACCAGTTGCTTTGGCTATGTCAGCATGCGTTTCCATGTGTTCAGCCTCACCATGAACCGGAATGGCAATGGCAGGCTTTACCCATTTATACATTAACTCCAGTTCTTCCTGCGCGGGATGACCTGAAGCATGAATTGGCAAATCAGCATCCTCGGCCGTGATTACCCTCACCCCCAACTCTTTCAATCTGGTCACCAGCGCCTCGATGGATTCCTCGTTGCCGGGGATGGCACGAGCGCTGAAGATTACCGTGTCGCCCGCCTCCAGCTCAAAATCCGGATGGGTACCAGAGGCCAGTCTGCGCAGAGCCGTTCGCGGCTCGCCCTGACTGCCCGTGGCCACGGCCAGCACTTCGTCCCGCGGGAGATACCCCAGATGTGCCGGATTGATCAACTGGTCAGCCGAATCCCACAGCCCTGCAGCCCTGGCGGCGCCACTCATATTGATCAAAGACCGGCCCAATAAACCCATATAACGGCCGGTTTCCCTCGCGATTGAGGCCAGAGTATGTAATCGGGCGATATTACTGCCAAAACAGGTCACTACAACGCGGCCTTCGGCGGAGCGGGTCGCTCTGAGCAATCCTTCATGCAAGGCCGCCTCGGATACCGAGTGCCCCGAGACTGTGGCGTTGGTGGAGTCACACACCATGGCGTTCACGCCCTCGTTTGCCAGATCGGTGAAGGTTTTTGGCGAATAGCCGTGGCCTACCAGCGGCTGCTCATCCAGCTTCCAGTCACCGCTGTGGAAGATGTTACCGGCGGCGGTGCGAATCATCAGCGCGTTAGGGTCCGGGATGGAGTGAGTCAGCGCCAGCCACTGCACGCTGAATGGCCCGACCTGTTTGCTCTGGCCGGTCTCCACTTCGATGATCGGCACCCGGTGCAGCAGGTCGAACTCCGCGAGCTTGCGACGCAGAATTTCGGCCGTGAACCGGCTGGTGTATATCGGGCACTGCAGCAGCGGCCAGAGGTAGGGTACAGCTCCGACATGATCTTCGTGGGCGTGGGTAATTACCAGGCCCGCCAGCCGTTCACGGCGGTCAGCAATGAACGCAGGATCCGCCATTTGAACCGGCGGCTCGCCACGATGATGCACCGTGCCATCAGCAGCAATGCGACCAGGCTTTGGAAAGGTAACACCACAATCCACCATCAACCAGGCACCATCGTGGCCATAGAGGTTGAGGTTCATACCAATTTCACCGGTTCCACCCAGGGGTAGGAACCAGAGGTCAGACTGTTCGGGAATCATTCAGCAAATCGGTCCATGTACTTCAACACCAGGTCCTCGTGTATGCCTTCCAGTTCAATCAGTTTCAGCGCCGCCCGAATGTCATCGGCATACTTCAGCACGGGCGAGTTCTTCGCAACAGCGATGTAGGAGCGCTCTCCAGGCACAAAGAACGGTGAAACCTTAACATCCAGCCCCAACTTTTCGACCGCGTACAAACCGACAAGCTCTGGGGCGATCACGACATCTACCCGGCCTTTCTGCATCATCAGCATCAGGTTTTCGTAACGGGGCGCAGGCTCCTTGAGAAGTTTGTCATCAGTATCAAACCGGGAGAAATACGACGCCCCTTCCAGAATACCAATGGCTCGTCCATACAGATCGGCGTAGCGCTCAATGCGATTTTCTGCGTTAAGGTAAAAAAACAATCGCCGTTCCGGAGGAAATGCCGGCGCCACGAACTCCATGAGCTCGGTCCGTTCGGCGGTCTCCAGGGGACCCAGCATGACATCCACCTCACCCTGCTGCACCATCCTCAAGACCCGCCGGAAAGGCGCCTCCCGATAATGCACTTTCCAACCCAACCGATCAGCGATTTCCTGGAAGATATCCACATATAGGCCCGTTGGCTCCCCACCCTCGATAATCCGGTAGGGGGGCGCATGATTGGCACCCACGGTTACGGTCAGCGCTTCCACGGTTTCCGTGCCCTGCTGGGCCGAAACAGGAAACACTAACGCCATCAGAACAGCGGTGGCGAACACTCGCATTCCAGTCATCCTTGCCTGTGAGGTTTTCAGATTCTTATGAGGTCTGGCCATCTGTCTCCAGTATAGACGGTTCAAGATCCGGGATCGTCGGATTTACGTACTGACGGTTGAATTCAGTCACTGATGGCACAACTTCATTATCACAGCAATCAAGAAGCGCCATTCATTCGTCAATGAAAAGGACGGACACCATGAAGATTCTGATGGTTCTTACATCCCATGACCAGATGGGCGACACCGGCCATAAGACCGGCTTCTGGCTCGAAGAGTTCACCGCGCCTTACTACGTTTTCCGGGATGCCGGCGCAGACATCACCATTGCGTCACCGAAGGGTGGCCAACCGCCAGTCGATCCCAACAGCGAGGCCGAGGAAGCGCTGACCGAGACCACGCGTCGGTTCCAGCAGGATGCCCACGCCAAGGAATCCCTCGCCAGCACCAAAAAGCTGAGCGACGTGGACATGAACGAATACGACGCGATTTTCTATCCAGGTGGTCACGGCCCGCTCTGGGACCTGGTTAACGACGACAAGTCCATTGCCCTGATCAAGACAGCCTACGAGCAGGACAAGGTGATCGGTGCAGTTTGCCACGCACCAGCCGTGTTCAAAAACGTGGAAGTGAAACCGGGCCAGAACATCGTTGGCGGCCGGGAAGTTACAGGCTTCACCAACAGCGAGGAAGAAGCGGTTGGCCTTAGCGGCGTGGTGCCTTTCCTGCTGGAAGACATGCTGAAGGAAAACACCGCCACCTACACCCGCGGTGACGACTGGGCACCGCACATCGTGGTCGACGGCAAGCTGATTACCGGGCAAAACCCGGCCTCTTCCGAGGGGGCAGCGAAGGCCGTTGTGCAGGCTCTTCAAGAGGCCTGATCCGGCAGTAACTGCAGGATGAATCCAGGGCCAGATGAATTTCATCTGGCCTTCTTTTTTGCTTCCAGCCTACTCCCCTGCGTGACTGATCAACTCGCCCGGAGCGCCCCGCTCCAGCAATTGACGAATGTGATCCGGTATCGCCACCTTGCCCATCACCGAAGGCTGAATCAGCACATAGGTGACGTCCGCATCGGCGATAAATCCGTCATCCCCATACCGGAAAAACTCCAGATGCAGGGTAAATGAGGTGTTTCCGATTCGCCCGGCGCGAATGCGGGCTTCCAGAACATCGTCAAACTTCGCCGGGGCCTTCCAGTTCACCGTCAGGCTCACCACCTGGATATCCAGGTCCTGATCCAGCAGGTGCTGATAATCGCCAAACAGGGTGCGAATGTATTCGTTGACGGCAATATCAACGAAATCCGCATAACGTGCGTTGAACACCACGCCCTGGGCATCGCATTCACCATAGCGAACCCGGAAGCGAAAACGGAAGGGCAGTTCATCAGCCATGACGCGCTCCGATTAAAGTTCAGTTACTGTCGCCAACAGCTTCTCATATCTGTGCTAACGTTTTGAGGAATATCTCAAAAAAGCTGGCCATCGCTATGAGCAACCCCAAGCACACCCTTTTCTGGATGACGCTGTTCCTCGGCGTGGTCGTCATCGTCGGCGCCCTGATCCACAAGCCCCTGATTTCGGCCTTTATGGCCAACTGGGTTTTCAATCTACTGATTCTCGGGGTTCTGATCATCGGCATCGCCCTCACCTACAGGCAGGTGTTCGTGCTGTTTCCGGAACTGAAGTGGATCGCCCAGTTCAGAACCGGACACGCCGGCCTTTCGGTGGTTCAGGAGCCCAAGTTGCTGAAGCCGCTGGCAAGACAGCTCGGCGAGGACGCAACCAAGGACCGGTTCACACTGTCTACCCTTTCCCTTCGAACCGTGCTCGATGGTATCCACTCCCGCATGGACGAACAGCGGGAAATCACGCGCTATTTCATCAGCCTGCTGGTCTTCCTCGGCCTGCTGGGTACTTTCTGGGGCCTGCTGGGCACCATCAACTCGGTCGGCCAGGTCATCACCGGACTGGATATGAGCCAGGAAGACTTCGGCAAGGTGTTTGCGGAGCTTCAGGAAGGCCTGCTTACGCCGCTTGAGGGTATGGGCACCGCGTTCAGCTCTTCTCTGCTGGGATTGGGCGGCTCACTGATACTGGGCTTCCTGGATATCCAGGCCGGTCATGCCCAGAACCGCTTTTATGACGGCCTCGAAGAGTGGCTGACCGGTGTGACCAACCTTGTGGACCGGATAGACGACGAGAAAGACCTGTCATGATCGGTTCCAGGCGCCGAAGCCGAAGCACCACCAACGTCTGGCCGGGTTATGTGGATGCCCTCTCGGCCCTGTTAATGCTGGTGATCTTCATGCTGCTGGTTTACGTGGTCAGCCAGCTCTACCTGTCACAGACACTCTCTGACCGGGATACCCAGCTCGCCCGACTCAATGCCCAGTTGAACGAGCTATCGGAATTGCTCGGCCTGGAGGAAAATAGAAGCGAGGCACTGGAAAATCAGTTAACCAGCCTTCAGGAGCGGAACAACAGTCTGGTCGGTCAGTTGGAATCCACCCGTGAACAACTGATGCGGCAAACCGCCATGGCCGATGCGCAATCGGAGCGACTGGCCAGCATGGAAGAGTCGATTGACGAGAAAGACGATATATCGGCCGGCCAGCAGGCGATGATCCTGAGGCTGTCGAATCAGATAGCCTCCTTGCGAGAGCAACTCAGGCAGATTGCCTCGGCGCTGGAGCTCCAGGAACAGATGACCGCCGACAAGGAGCAGGAACTGGAACAGGTCAGCAGACGGCTGAACACCCTGCTGGCCGAGCGCGTCAACCAACTCGAACAGTATCAGTCCGAGTTCTTTGCCCGGCTGCGGGATATTCTGGCCGGCAACGAGAATGTCCGGATCGTGGGCGACCGCTTTTTGCTGCCGTCTGAATTGCTGTTTGCTTCTGCCTCTGCAGAACTGGGCGAGGAAGGCCGGCAGGAGCTCGACAAGCTTGCCAAACTATTGCTGGATGTGTCCGCAAAAATTCCAGAAGACGTTGACTGGATACTTAGGATCGACGGCCACACAGACATCCTGCCCATCAATACTCCGAGATTCCCCTCGAACTGGGAGCTTTCCACTGCTCGTGCCGTGGCAGTCGTTCGCTACCTTGCAGCGCAGGGGGTTCCGGAACGGCGCATGGCGGCCGCCGGATTTGGCGAATTCTTCCCGGTGGCGGAAGGCACCTCGCCGGAAGCCCTCCAGAGAAACCGGAGGATCGAGCTTAAATTGACAGATCGCTAGCGGTGCGAATGGGTCAGCAAGGCGTTCACCGTCATGGTGTAAGGAGCCTCAATGCCCAGGCGCTCGCAGCGCCTCAGGACCGCGCCGGCGATGCTGTCAAGCTCCAGGGGCCGGCCTTTTTCCTTGTCGACCAGCATGGACGTTTTGATGGCGTTGAAGTTGCTGATCAGATCGAACATTTCCGCCAGATCCTTCGGCCCCAGGTTGACGTCATCGGCCTTCGACGCGGCTACGGTTTCCGCCATCATTCCGTGGACAATCTTCCGGAACTCGGGGTGGTGAGTAAGGCTCCGGGTATCAAGGCCGGTCAGGGCCGAGAGCGGGTTCACGCCGTTGTTGATCACCAGCTTGCGCCAGAGCTCATAACGGATGTTGTCAGAGACGGTTGTTGGAATGGCGGCCGCGGAAAAGCCCTTTTCCAGCCTGCCAAGCAAGAGAGCTCGGGGATCATCGGAGCGCTGCCGTGGCCATGCGCCCATGACAACCTGGGCAACGCCCTCAGCGAACACGTGACCGGGTTCCGTAATATGGCCACCAATACGTACAGCGAGGCCACCCAAAACCCGGTCCTCACCAACCACTCGGGCAATCACCGGCTCGTTGTCGACCCCGTTCTGGAGCGAAAGTATCGGCACAAACGCATTCTCCAGCCAATCGGAAAGCTCATCCATTACCGGCGCTGTCGCCGTGGACTTCAGGGCGATGACGATCAGATCAAAGTTATCGGGCTCATGCTTCTGAATCAGCTCTGTGTGGGAAAAGGCCGGCAGTGTCTGATGGAGAATCTCGCCCTCATAATCCACAGTCAGGCCATCGGTTTTTAGAGCCTTGAGATGATCACCACGCGCGGTCAGGACCAGCTCGTGCCTCGCCTGGGCAAGTCTTGCCGCGTAATACCCACCGATGCCACCGGCACCGATCATCAGAATTTTCAGACCTGCCAAGGGAACCTCACTGCTCAGAAAACGCAAATGCCTTTCCTTATTATTACCGCATCCAGCCAAATCCGGACAGCATCTGGCCGGCATTATTCATACCGCTGCTAAACATCCGCTGTGGGAACTTACATCCGCCAAGCGTGAACGCGGCGTTCAGGAGGCACACGGTTGGATCTTCCAGTTTACGGTGATGCCTGTTACCGGACTGGCCGCCCTTGAAGGAGATCGCAGCACCCCACTGCTGGTCCTGAACCCAGCCACTGATCATCTCCCGCAGGTGTCGGTCATGCAGCGCTACCCGGCTTTCGCGCTTGTCGTCCAGGCAGATCACGAGAACTCCCTGCTCACGAATGGTTTCCAGACATTGCCCGACAAGGCGGTACTCTCCTTCACTCATGCCGGTATTAAGTCGGAGTTCACTGAGATCCGCCGGTTCTTCGGAAAGCAACGCCCGAAGAAAATTCTCTCTCCCCTCCGACGTTTCATTCTGAATAGCCGGTGCAAAGCCCCGGGCACTGAGCAGAGAAAAGACACGCTCCGAACGCTCATGGTCGCCTTTCAGGTGGGTGACCAACGGCGCCTGGAGACTTTTGTCCGTGCTTAACAGCAAAACACTCCTGACACTCTGCCCCCAGATCATCCGCGCTGGTCCGGAGCCAGCCTGTCGCTGAGCTTCCAGGCTTCGTGCATCACAAGAGACAAATAACACCGGCAGCTTGTCCACGATGTCCTCCAAAACTGGCCTATCGAGAGGCCGGGGCTTATTTCCCCAGCTTCTTTGCGGATTGACCACCGATACCGAAATGCTGCTTCGGCATTTCATTGATGATGATCCGGACACTCTCTACAGGCGCCCCTAGCGAACGGCAAAGTGCGTCGGTGACCTCCCTGATGAGCGCTTCCTTTTGCTCATCAGACCGGCCTTCCAGGATGTTGATCTGGGCGACAGGCATAAAAACTCCTTATTCGAATCGAGCGGATACCGTACCCAGGCCCTGATATCGGACCGTGATGTTATCACCGGGCTCAACCGTTATGGCTGCGGTAATACCGCCGGTCATGATGAAGGTGCCAGCCGGGATGTGTTCGCCTCGTTCAGCCAGCAGATTGGCCAGCATGGCGACACTGGAAGCCGGATGGCCCAGAACCGCGGCGCCGGCACCCACGTCCACCACTTCACCGTTCTTCTCGACCACAACACCCAGGGTTTTCAGGTCTACGTCGGCAACATCCGCCATCTGACCACCGGTGATAAACCGGGTGGATGAGGCGTTGTCCGCCACCACGCTCACCAGGTCAAACTTGAAGTTCTCGTAACGGGAGTCGATCACCTCCACCGCGGGAATCACAAAATCCGTGGCGGCCAGAACCTGGCCGATGTGGCAGCCAGGGCCTTTCAACGGTTCCTTGGTCACAAAGGCGATCTCGGCCTCAATCTTCGGGTGGATGAGCTCTTTAGTGTTGACCACCCCTCCATCGGGCACGCTGAAGTAATCCGCCAGAAATCCGTAAATCGGAGTCTCGACGCCCATCTGGGCCATCTTGGCCCAGGAAGTCAGGCCCATTTTCATACCCACAATCTTGTTACCACGGGCTTCCTTGCGACGACGGATCTCCCACTGCACGTCATAGGCATCCTCGAAGGTCATATCCGGGAAGTCGTTGGTGACCTTGGTAATGTCGTGGGCCTGAAGTTCGGCGTTTTCCACATGCTCGGCCAGAGCCAGAACCTGCTCTTGGTTTAGTGTTTTGCTCATGCGTTTTGCTCCTTTTGGGCCGCCAGCAGATCCAGCGCCACGTCCACGATCATGTCTTCCTGGCCGCCAACCATGCGGCGCTTGCCTAACTCAACCAGAATATCCACAGCCTTCAGACCGTACTTCTGAGCCGCCACTTCGGAGTGGCGCAGGAAGCTGGAATAGACACCGGCGTAGCCGAGGGCCAGGGTTTCGCGGTCCACCCGCACCGGGCGGTCCTGCAACGGGCGCACAATGTCATCGGCCGCGTCCATCAGGGCGTACACGTCCGTGCCATGCTCCCAGCCCATCTTGTCAAAGGCCGCAATGCACACTTCCAGCGGTGCGTTGCCGGCGCCAGCACCCATGCCGGCCAGGGAAGCATCAATCCGGTCACAACCTTCCTCAACGGCAACAATGGAATTGGCCACGCCCAGCGCGAGATTGTGATGAGCATGCATGCCCGTCTGGGTCTCCGGCTTGAGCACATCCTTGAGTGCCCGGAACCGGTCCCGGATGTCGTTCATGTTCATGGCGCCGCCGGAGTCGACGACGTACAGGCAGGTGGCGCCGTAGTCTTCCATCAGCTTGGCCTGCTCTGCCAACCCTTTTGGTGTCTGCATGTGGCTCATCATCAGAAAACCAACGGTGTCCATGCCCAGCTTGCGGGCGTGTTCAATGTGCTGTTTAGAGACATCCGCTTCGGTGCAGTGGGTTGCCACACGAACAATCCGGGCACCGGCGTTATAGGCGTTATCCAGGTCATGGACGGTACCGATGCCGGGCAACAGCAGAGTGGCGATTTTGGCGTGCTCGATCACTTCCGCCACCGCCTCGATCCACTCCAGATCAGTGTGGGCGCCGAAGCCGTAATTGAAGCTTGAGCCCTGAAGGCCATCACCGTGGGCTACCTCAATGGAGTCCACCTTGGCCTTGTCCAGTGCCCGTGCGATGTCCTGCACGTTCTTGATGGAGTACTGGTGGCGGATGGCGTGGCTGCCGTCGCGCAGGGTCACGTCGGAGATGTAGAGTTTTTTGCCGGGGTTGAATGTCATGGGAATATCCTCCTCAGTTGACCAGCGATTCGGCGATGCGCTCGGCGGTACCGAGAGCGGCGGAGGTCATGATGTCCAGATTGCCTGCATAGGCCGGCAGGTAATGGGCCGCGCCCTCCACTTCCAGGAAGATGGAGGTCTTCAGGCCGCTGAAGCGACCCAGGCCTGGAACGTTCATGGGCTGGTCTTCGGGGATGTCATCAAACTGCACTTTCTGCTTCAGGCGGTAACCTGGCACATAGCTGTTTACGGCCTGGACCATTTCTTCCACCGAGGCTTCCACCTCAGCCTTGTCTGCGGCGTCGGAGAGCACGTACACGGTATCGCGCATCAGGAGGGGCGGCTCAGCCGGGTTCAGGATGATGATGGCCTTGCCCTTCTGGGCACCGCCCACCACCTCAATGGCCCGGGACGTGGTTTCGGTAAACTCGTCGATATTGGCGCGGGTACCGGGGCCGGCGGACTTCGAGGAAATCGAGGCAACGATTTCGGCGTAGTGGGCCTTGGCCACTCGTGAAACCGCCGCAACCATGGGAATGGTGGCCTGGCCGCCGCAGGTAACCATGTTGACGTTGCCTTCCTGAAGCTGCTGCTCAAGGTTCACCACCGGCACGCAGTAGGGGCCGATCGCCGCAGGCGTCATATCAATAATCTTGATGCTCTCCTTGTGGCCGCGCAGAAAAACCTCGTTGTGCATGTGGGCCTTCGCGGAGGTTGCATCGAATACAATGTCGATGTCGGCGAATTCCGGCATCTTCACCAGTCCATCCACCCCTTCGTGGGTGGTGGCCACGCCCATGCGGGCAGCTCGGGCCAGACCGTCCGATTCCGGATCGATACCGACCATGGCGCCCATTTCAATGTTCTTACCATTGCGCAGAATCTTGATCATCAGATCGGTGCCGATGTTGCCCGAGCCGATGATCGCTGCCTTGATTTTCTTGCTCATAGCCTTTTCCTCATTGTTCTTTTCGGTCATGCGAAGCGCACGGATGCGCTACCGATGCCGCCGATGTCGACCCGCATGTAATCACCGGCCTTGACCGGCTCAAGGGGTACCAGCGAGCCGGACAGAATGACTTCGCCGGCCTTAAGGGAAATACCGAACTCACCCAGCGTGTTCGCCAGCCAGGTAACACAATTCACTGGCGAGCCCAGGGCCGCTGCCCCGGCGCCCGCACTGATCACGCTGCCGTTCTTCTCGACGACCATGCCGCAGGTAACCAGATCCACCTTGCGAGGCGATACCGCCTGGTCCCCGAGCACAAACAGGCCGCAGGAAGCGTTGTCGGCAATGGTGTCCTGAATGGCGATCTTCCAGTCCTGGATGCGGGAATCGACAATCTCGAAACAGGGCATCACGCATTCCGTAGCCGCCAGAACGTCGGCGTTGGTCACGCCCGGACCGGTCAGGTCTTTTTTCAGGATGAAGGCAATTTCGCCCTCTGCGCGCGGCGCGATCAGCCGGTCGCTGATGGGCATGACCTCACCGCTGTTGAACACCATGTCGTCGGTGAGATAGCCAAAATCCGGCTGATGGACGTTGAGCATGTTCTGTACGGCTTTGCTGGTAACGCCAATCTTCTTGCCAATAATCGAGGCGCCATCCGCCAGACGACGTTCCAGCATGCGCAGGGAAATGTGGTAGGCATCGTTAATGCTGATGTCTTCACCACGGCTGGTGAGCGGGGACACGGCCTCCCGCTTGATCATGGCTTCGTAGAGTTCGTCACCGAACGCCTGGATCTTTGCCCTGTCTCTTATACACATCTCCGAGCCCACGAGACAGG
>OJDQ01000058.1_pt1 | contig 57356 bp, 43 predicted proteins | sample 1592851 | NCBI WGS metagenome assembly OJDQ01 (sample SAMN05416774, study PRJEB24817) | seawater metagenome | isolation source: Sea water | place: Canada:Atlantic | collected 2013-07 | reverse complement strand
ACGTTGAGCCACTGCTGCTGAAACAAATTGAGCATTTCTTCGAGCACTACAAAGATCTGGAAGAAGGCAAGTGGGTGAAAATTGACGGTTGGGGCGATGCCGCTGCCGCTAAAGCCGAAATCGTATCCAGCGTTGAGCGTTACGAAGCTGAAAAATAAGCATTAAGCTTAGTGATTAAGGGCTCGATTCGTCGGGCCTTTTTTATTTGGAGACCTTATGTTGCGATTGATTCAACAACGAGCTGTGCCGTTACTCTGGTGCCTGATGCTGTTTTCTGGTGCGGTAAACGCCAGTGACGTAAAAGAAGTGTACTGGGAAGACTTAGTGCCACCGGATTTCAATGAACTGGCACCTCAACAGGCTACCGATCACAACAATAAGATGGCTCAGTTACAGCCTGACGCGCCGGTCGTCGACATTTACAATGGCGAGCGGGTAAAAGTGCCGGGATTCATTGTGCCCTTAGAAGGTACCGCTGAACTGACAACTGAATTCTTACTGGTGCCATTTTTTGGTGCTTGTATCCACGTACCACCACCGCCTTCCAATCAGATTGTGCATGTTAAAATGAATGAGGGAGTGCCGGTAGAGAACCTCTACGATGCGGTATGGGTTGAAGGTATCTTCTCCACCACACGATACAGCAGTGATTTGGCCGCCGCGGGTTACAGTATGCAGGGTGAAGCCGTTCATCCTTATTAGGTGATAAAAGCGCTCGATTTGTATAAAAAACGTGCTAATGTGAAAGTCTGTCTCTTTGCACAAAGCACCTTATGAAAAATCCCATTACGTGGTTCGAAATTTACGTTGATGACATGCCCCGGGCCTCTGCGTTTTATAGCTCGGTCTTTGCCATCGAATTTGCCGATTTACTGGATCCTACGGCTCCTTCTGATAGTGCATTACAAATGAAAGCCTTCCCGTCTGATATGGAAAGCCATGGCGCGTCAGGAGCGCTGGTTTGTGTTGATGGCATGCCGGCAGGTCACAATAGCGTACTGGTTTACTTTTCCTGTGAAGACTGCGAAGTGGAAGAATCGCGGATTGAATCTGCTGGTGGCAACGTAGTGCGGCCTAAATTTTCGATTGGCGATTACGGCTTTATCACACTGGCAAAAGATACCGAAGGGAATATGTTTGGCTTACATTCATTAAGCTAAGCAGCTTTTGTATCGGGGGTGTTGTGGCGATAATGTCAGCCAAATGCCAGCCACAACCCAACGCCAGCCATTAACGTACCTGCTATACGGTTCATAATGCGCACGTTGCCGCTTTGCATGAGTAAAGAGCGTAAAGTTCTGCCGCCAGAGGCGTAAATCAGTAAGCAGCTAAACTCCAGGGTTAAAATAATTGTAATCAGGCTGGCTAATTGCGTCGCCAACGGCTTAGCGGCATCAATAAAGGGCGGTAACAACGCCACAAAAAAGGCCCAGCCCTTGGGGTTAGCAATGGCGGTAATAAAGCCCTGGGCGATTAATTGAGTCCGAGTGGCTGCCGGACCATCCTCAGCGTTCTTCAGTGCCATCTTGCCTTTGGACAGCCACATCTGAATACCTAAGTAAAACAAATACACCCCGCCGGCATATTTAAATACGGTGAACACCGCCGGGTAATTAAGCAGTAATGCCGCAACGCCGGCTGCCGACAGTGCCGCGACTAAGCCAACGCCGGTGAGTTCGCCCAGCATCATCCATAATGCGCGTTTTACGCCAATGCTCATGCCCAGTGTCATGGCCAGCGTCATACACATTCCCGGTGTCACAGACACAAAGAAAAAAGTCGGTACAAACACAGACAGTAAAGCCCAGCTCATTGAGGGTTTCCGGTTCAGTAAATCGAGGCGCGAAATTGCCAGAAAAGTCATTGGCTGGCAACCTTTCTGTTGCGGCAATTATAATTGGATAAACGGGCAATGCGCCGGGTGAGTCAGGCGCATTACCCGCAGTGCTTATTTCTCGCTGGCCGCTTCGGCCTCGGTTTCCTTAGCCTTTTCTTCAGCTTCCTGCTGCTGTTTTAACTCGTCGATAAAGGTTTCGTATTGCGCCTGCATTTGTGCAATATCACGGTCAATATCGGTTTGCCAGGTTTCACCAAAGTCACTGGTGCTGACGATTTGGCCCTGATCGCAAAGGAAATACAGCGTATTACCGGTAGTCAGTTGTGGCAGTAGCGAATGGCAATTGTCTTTGGCCACGCCATGCAGCTGCCAGCTACTGCTGTCATCTGCGTTGCTCAGGGCGGTGGTGGCAATACGGATTTGGGTTTTCTCGCCACTGGACTTGCGGTTACGACTGAGCGTGATGACTTCATTGTTGTCGGTGAGCACAGGTAAACTTACATCTGCCTTAATGTCGCCAAATAAACTCAGATTGCGGTTGATAGATTGCCAGGTCAGGCCGTCATCAACACTGATCAATTGTGAGCCAACTCCGTCCCACTGGCTAACTTCAACGGCCACCAGGGCGCCATTAGCAAGTTGTGCCATAGTGCGCAGTGAGGTGCTTTTGTCGGTCGACCAGCTGTTATCTGCCGGATTGTAGTCGTGACGCTTGTTATCGTTGAAAATGCGCAGTGTGCCTTGTTGGGTAATGGCCGCAAACAGACCACCATTCTGGATAAGCCAGTCGTTAGGATCCTTTTTAACGTAACTACCGACTTTCTGCCAGGGGGTATTTAACTGGTTAAACCGGTATACCTGGTATTGCTTGGCAGAGCTGGTCAGGGCAAAGTAATTATCGGCTGTCTGGCCCATCCAGACAATCGCTTCATCGGCATCTACTGGCTTGGTTAACTGCCATTGTTGCCAGTCGGAAGACACAAACAGCTGGCCTAACTCACCACCCACGGCTACTTTGCCGTCGATCTGCAGCGCAGCGTAGAGCTGTGAATTGGTTGGCAGGTTATGGGTTGTCCAGCTACCGTCTTGCTGGATTGCCAGACGACCAAATTTGGCCGCCAGGGCGCGTTGCTGAGTCGTTGGCAGTACAATGGGGCTGGCCGCCAGAGCGTTTTCAGTTGCCAGTACACTGAGCTTTTCGCGCAGCGGATCCAGTTCATCGGTTTGCCAGCTTTGACTGGTTTTGCCACTAAGCTGCTGCTGAATTTGCGGATACTGTGGCAGTACGATACTGCCTAAATCGGACTCTTCAAATACCCGCGTAACAAAGGCTTTGGATGAAGTGGAAGTGCTCCAGAATGAGCTTTCCTTAATGCTGAGCAAAGGCTGAAACAGTACCGAACCCAGGTCGGTGAGCGTGGTGTCACTTACCGCAAATTCACCGGCGGCTGAGAATACCGGCATGGAAATCCACGATGACATATCGCCACCGTTATAATAGCTGTACAACGTTGAAATCATGTACTCGCCCGGCGGCATGCTGCCGATAAACAGCTGGCTGTCTACCGTTCCCTGATAAACGGGCGTCAATTCATAGATTTCAGGGTCCCAGTCGACCTTATCTTCGTCGATGGTTTTACCTTTCTTTTCGGCTTTCTCTTTGGCCTCGGCGATGGCGGCGGCTTTAATCGCGTCCATGTTATCTGTTCGAACCACAATCACGGCTGTCCAGCCTTTATGTAGCGGCGCGAGCCGCTCGGCATTATTGATAACCTGTAAGGCAACAACCCCATGAGTGGCGGGTAATGGCTGATTTTTGGCGATGGCGGTGGAGCGAATGTCGTATGTGGCGCAACCGCTTAACATGCTGACTAAAAATGCGGCAACAAGTAAAAAACTACGCATGATTATATCCTGTTGAAATTATAAATCCCTGGGTTATAGCTCAGGCCAATGACCGTAAAGCGACTCTCTATGCGTCATCAAACTGAGCAGTGGCAAGAATATACGGCAAAGTGATTGGTAAAAGCGAGTGAATCTGCATTGCCGCCAGAAAATTTCGTTATGAGCGGGCGAGAGCCAGGGCAGGGCATACTGCTGAGTAGGATTTTCGGCTTCCTTAAGCTTTCCTTAAGGTTTCGTTTTTACACTGCTTATCAGTTAATCATTAACAGGATTTTAAGATGGGTCGTATTCGAACCTTAGCCGGTGTTATCAGTGTTAGTGCGGGCTTATTATTAGCCAGCGCCAATCCGGCAGTGGCTGCACAACCGGCACCTGAACTGGTGTTAAATTTGGCCAGCAAGCAGGTGAACTTATCGGATTACAAAGGTCAGGTGGTATACCTCGATTTTTGGGCCAGCTGGTGTAAGCCCTGTCAGCGCTCCTTTCCCTGGATGAATGACATGCAGGCCAAATATGGCGAGCAAGGCTTTACCGTTGTTGCCATAAACCTTGATAGTGAGCGCCGGTTAGCTGATGAATTCTTGCGTAAGCTGCCTGCTCACTTTCCGGTCGCTTTCGACCCACAGGGCAACTCTGCCCAAACATACAAGCTCAAAGGCATGCCTACCAGTTATTTGATTGATAAAACGGGGCAATTACGTATTGCCCATCAAGGCTTTCACATTGAGAAACAAGCCAGCTATGAGCAGGAAATTCAGGGCCTGTTGGCCGAATAGGAGTGCAGCATGAAACGAAAATTATTAGCTATTCTGGCCGTCGCGGGCGTTCTTCAGTTAAGCGGTTGTGCCTCTCTGGGTGTGCAGCCCTGGGAACGTGATCTACTGGCTAAGGATGAAATGGCTCTGGGCGCGGAAGGCGTCGATTTAGGCCTTGATGATCACATTTATTTTAGTAAGGAAGCCACCAGTGGTGGGCGTTCATTTGCCGGAGGCGGCTGCGGATGCAACTAAAAAATAAAGGAACAGTGGCAACGGCACTGGCAGGCGCAGCCTGTGCATTATTAGGTTCTCCTGCGGCGCAGGCCGAAGAGGAAATGCTTAAAGACTGGCAGTTTGATACGGCTATTTTATATTACGGAGAAACCGACCGGGTCAGTCTTGCTGAGGGCGTTATTAACGCCACCAAAACCAATGATGACGACAGTATCTTTAACGTTAAACTGGTGCTCGACACCCTTACCGGTGCGTCGGCCAATGGCGCGGTGGCTCAGCCTTACGCGCAAACGTTCTCGCGCCCGTCAGGTAAAGATGGCTACGTAGTGAAAGCCGGAGAAACGCCGCTTGATGATACGTTCCGGGATACCCGCGTACAGGTGTCGAGTTCATGGATGCAGCCCTTTGCTGATACGTGGCGTGCAACCGGGGCCGTCAACGTCTCCAACGAGTATGACTACATGTCTCTGGGGCTGAGTGGGCTACTGGAAAAAGATTTATTTATGCGTAACACTACGTTATCTGCAGGCTTGTCGTTCCAGTTTGATTCTATCGACCCGGTCGGCGGTACACCTGGTGCTTTAACCAGCATGCTGACACCTACTTATATTGGTGACGACAACGAGGAAGGTGAAGACGAATTTGAGTGGGATGATGATTACGAAGAAGGGGACAATAAAACCGGCTCAGAATCTAAAACCACTACCGATTTACTGGTTGGTGTAACCCAGGTGATTAATCGCCGTATGCTAATGCAGTTTAATTACGGCCTGAGTGTGGTCGACGGGTACATGACAGACCCGTATAAATTGCTAAGCGTGGTAGATAACGCCGGTATAACCCAGGATGTGGTGTACGAAGGTCGTCCGGATTCGCGGACCAAACACAGTTTCTTTGTGCAGACCAAATATGCACTGGATAGTGGTGTGGTAGATGTGTCCTACCGGTATGCCACCGATGACTGGGAAATTGATTCACACACCATTGATTCACGCTTTCGCTTTAACTTAGGTGATAACAATTATATTCAGCCTCATTTACGCTACTACCAGCAAAGCGCGGCAGAATTTTATCGCCCTTTCCTTAACCAGGCCGATCCGCTGCCAATGTATGCCAGCGCTGATTATCGGGTTGGAGAAATGACTGCTTATACCCTGGGCTTGAAGTACGGGCATAAAATGGAAAACGGCCATGAATGGGCAGTCCGTGCTGAGTATTATCAGCAGGATCCGAAAAACGCCGGTTTTGACGAGCCGGGCGTGCTGGCCGATTTAGACCTTTACCCCAGTGTCAAAGCCGTTATATTACAGTTTAACTACCATTTCTAAGGCAATCAGACTGTACTAATGGCCGCTAATCAAGCCAACACCGGCAGCGCTGCCTCCACCGCAGAACTGCCGGTATCCGTTCAACCGCGGGACGGGTTTATGCTGGGGACCTTCGAGGCCATGGCCAGCCCCTGCGAAATACTTTTTGAAACCACCGATAGTGAACTGGCCCGACGCATTACCCGGATGGCCTGTAATGAAGCGAAGCGGATCGAGCACAAGTACAGCCGTTACCGGCCAGACAGTGTGATAAGCGCAATCAATAACAGTCAGGGACAGCCGGTCGATATTGATCAGGAAACCTTGCGGTTATTATGCTTCGCCAATACCTGTTACCAGCTCAGTGAGGGCATGTTTGATATTACCTCGGGTGTGTTAGGTAAGGTCTGGCATTTCGACGGCTCTGATCGTCTGCCCGATAAAGCCGACATTGACGCAGTGTTATCCCTGATTGGCTGGCACCGAGTTGACCTTAGTCCACAAACAGTGACTCTGCCTGCGGGCATGCAGTTGGATGTTGGCGGGATTGGTAAAGAGTATGCGGTGGATTGTGTGGCCGCGTTAGTGTCTGAGCAGGTGCCTGAGGTATCGGTTGTGGTTAACTTTGGTGGTGACATTCAGGTCAGCCGTCGCCGGCTTAACGACCAGCCCTGGTATATCGGCATTGAAAATCCACTGCAAGAAGAACAGGGCGAAACTCTGGTTAAAATTTATCAGGGTGGACTGGCCACCAGTGGCGATGCACGTCGATATCTTCTGCATAACGGCAAGCGCTACAGTCATATTCTAAATCCTAACACCGGTTACCCTATTGAACTGCCGCCCCGCTCAGTAACCGTGGCTGCTGAATCCTGTACCCAGGCTGGCTTGCTGGCTACGCTGGCTATGTTACAGGGACAAAATGCGGAAGGCTTTTTAACCGAGCAGGGCTTAACCCACTGGGTGTATCGCTAAAAAGAAAGGAGCGCGAAGCTCCTTTCAGTGTACTTAGATTTGGCCGGTGCTTACTTAGCGTGCAGAGGACACATACACGATGATGGGGTCATCTGAGTTACTGGTTTGCGCCAGGTCATTTATCGTTACCGACGGCTTGGCTTTATTGCCATAAGCGCTGCGGTTGTTAAGGTAAACAAACGTATCCTGGGCCTGGTATTTATGCGCGAATTTCGCCACCGACATATCGTTACAGGAAATGCGGTTGATATTCTTTCGCACGGCATCGCCCATTCCCATCCGGAACAGTCGACCTTTCATAGTCTCTAAGTCGTTGTTAACTGCGCTAACGCAAAGTTTCGTTTCCGGGCTATTGTCGGCTGCGACAAACTGATAGTCCTGTGCCTTGATCTGGCTGGAAACAGATAGCGCGGCTATCACTCCAGCTAATTTGAAGTAGTTCATTATTTATCTCCAACATAAAAAAATTCCAATCTAGGATAGGCACCTTCGCATCCTGTTTTATGTTGTTACATCGATAGGCAAAGTTAATGCGTAAGGTACTCACCAGAGCAACTCCTTTTGCTTCTTTAGACTATAGTTGTAAAAATATTGTAAATAAAGTGTTTAGTGGCAGATAACCGGCCACTCGTCTGATAGGAGCGGATACCGCATTAAAAACGGGGGAAATTTAACCGATTCGAAAGGGTTATCTTGTACTAATTGATTACAAGAATAAAAACATTTAAGCAAGATACTTACACAAACAAATTTTGCTTCGAGAGTCTGGAGCGCGGTATATTCATAAAGAAATAGCGCTAAAATTAAATGCTAAAGATAAATTCCCCAAAAGAGAAATGATAGCTCACGAGAAAAAACGTTCAGCACTTTTAATACAGCGCCATTGTATGGGAATGTTTGTAATAAGAACTACTGCTATTAGAAGCCCCGCGGAAAGAATAATTTGAGTATTGCCTTTTCTATCCGGGTAAGATTAAAGCGAGCATAATCAGATACACACTCAGAAAATAGGTAAATACTCGTCCAGATACATAATATCGTTAAACTCAGGAGTGTAAAAGAATAGCGATAGCCTATCGACCCAAGGGGAGAAATATTCTCTGCCTTGAATTTTCATGAAAATCCTTTTTTATATAGTATATCGAGTAAAATACTCATGAGAAGCTTACTGCGATAATATCATCATAGAACCGTTAAACAGATGAACAAAGAGAATTAGTCATAACTGAGGTAGTCAAAACTTCTGGAAGTTCACTAATCATAAGTATTGGTTATCTGTTAGTTCGGTGAAGCCTGAAAAATGATCGACGTAGATGGTGTTGATTGTTTGACCATGTTTCTCTGTTTAAATCCTGCTAGGGAAAATAGCCCGCTTTCCGCCTGCGCAAATTGAGCAAGCCAGCAGTGCTCAGCAGACTATTCGAGTGGCCATTGAGAAAGCCAGCGGACGTCAGGTAGCTTGCCTTGACTGCTTTAGTGACTAGTTTGCGGGGCGGCCGTAGATTTGCTCAGCGCGGTTGAATAACACCCAGGACGTTAAAATGTACTTATATTCACTTACTGGTACCTGACCACGATGGGTGTGAGTAAAATAAGCTGGCGCTATTACCATCCGCCCGGCCCTGGGCTGAATGGATTTATCCTGATAGTAAAAATCGGTACTGCCGCCTTCCCGGACATCGTTAAGATAAAACATAAACAGCAATATGCGATGCAGGGGCTCATTGTGCGGTACCTGAGGAAAGACTTCAGAGTGCCAGTAGGGATATCCGCCATGGCCTTTTTCGTATCGCTGGGCGTTGATTTCGCCTGTGCGAAAAAGGTGGCGCATCAACCCGGGTAGCGCGGGTATCCCTATCTCTGCAAAGTTTTCGGCAGTCAGTTTAACCGGCTGGCCGGTTTGTGGATCGGGCAGGGTCAGCCCCAGCGGGCCAACGATGGCAAAGTAGTATTTCTTCAGGTAATCGTGGACGGCACTGGCAACGGTTTGCATTACCTGCGCTTTCATGGGGGCAAATTCACTGGCCTGACTGAACGAGATATCCAGTGAGCGCTTTTTATCGGTATCGACTCCACCGCCAGTGCGACCAGGTTGTAAGTGCTTACTACTATCAAAGGCTTCGATAATCTGCTGGCATAGTTCAGGTGCTAAGGCATTGTCGATGACTTCAATAAAATCTGTACTCACGCCTGTTCCTCCGGGGGCAGTAAATGCGTTGTAAGACCTGCTTTGAGGTTGTCAGGTAGCGGTTCGGACTTACCGGTCTGGTAATTAAAGTAGACCTGTACAGACGTGCCGGAAGCACAGCGTTTGCCGTTCTGCGAGACTTCCTGATAGGTCTCAAATGAACTGTTACCAACACGCTTGATCCAGGTTTTTAGCTGTACAGGTGTGCCATAAAAAATCTGCGCGTAAAAATCCACGCTGTAATTGGCCAGTATCAGTGACCAGGTGTCCATGGAAAGCTCTGGCATAACAATCTGGTACAAAGGTGTTCGGGCTTCCTCGAACCATACTACCAGTACGGTATTGCCAATATGACCGGCGCCGTCGGTTTCACTCAGGCGCGGGTGTAAGTCCATTTCAAACATGCTTCACCTATTTTAGCATGGGTTTTAAGAACCGCCCGGTATGGGAGACATCACTGTTGGCCACTTCTTCCGGCGTGCCTTCAGCAATAATCTGACCGCCTCCAGAACCGCCTTCCGGCCCCAGGTCAACAATGTAATCAGCGGTCTTGATGACATCCAGGTTATGCTCAATGACCACTACGGTATTGCCGTGATCCCGCAGGCGATGCAATACGGCCAGTAGCTGTTTAATGTCATGGAAGTGCAGGCCGGTAGTCGGCTCATCCAGAATATACAGGGTCTGGCCGGTATCCCGTTTCGAGAGCTCTTTAGCCAGTTTGACCCGCTGTGCTTCACCGCCCGACAGAGTGGTGGCCGACTGGCCGAGGCGCACGTAAGACAATCCAACATCCATCAGGGTTTGCAGTTTGCGGGCAATGGCCGGAATAGCGTCGAAGAAATGCCGGGCATCTTCAATGGTCATTTCCAGCACTTCATGGATATTTTTGTCTTTAAATTTAATTTCCAGGGTTTCGCGGTTGTAGCGCTTACCCTTACACACATCGCACGGTACATACACGTCGGGTAAAAAGTGCATTTCTACCTTAATTACACCATCGCCCTGACAGGCTTCACAACGTCCGCCTTTCACGTTAAAGCTGAAGCGACCTGGCTTATAGCCCCGAGAGCGTGCTTCCTGAGTACCAGAGAAAATCTCCCGAATCGGGGTGAAAATGCCTGCATAGGTTGCCGGGTTAGAGCGCGGTGTGCGGCCAATGGGTGACTGGTCGATATCCACTACCTTATCGAGCAGCTCCAGGCCTTTCATTGATTTATACGGCGCAGGTTCGCTGGTGGTAGCTTTATTTAACTCGCGCTGGGCTATCTTATAAAACGTATCGTTGACCAGGGTCGACTTACCAGAGCCTGATACACCGGTGATACAGGTCATAACGCCAGTTGGTACCCGCAGCGTTACGTCTTTAAGGTTGTTGCCGGTAGCGCCGGCAAGTTCCAGCCACTGCTCGTCCTTGGCCGGATTTCGCACTGCCGGGATGTCTATTTTCTCTTTGCCGGATAAATATTTACCGGTAAGCGATTTATCGTTATTTACGATGTCCTCAAGGCTGCCCTGAGCAATGATCTCGCCACCATGAACACCGGCACCGGGGCCAATATCAATAATGAAGTCGGCATCGCGGATGGCATCTTCGTCGTGTTCTACCACCAGTACGGTATTACCCAGATCGCGCAGGTGGGTCAGGGTTTTCAGCAGCCGTTCGTTATCGCGCTGATGCAGGCCAATAGACGGCTCATCCAGTACGTACATAACACCTACCAGGCCCGCACCAATCTGACTGGCCAGACGTATACGCTGGGCTTCACCACCGGATAAGGTTTCTGCACTGCGTGAGAGGCTCAGGTAGTTGAGCCCGACATTCACCAGAAAGCGCAGGCGGTCGAGAATTTCTTTGAGTATCTTATCGGCAATTTGTGCACGCTGGCCGGAGAGCTCAAGATTTTCAAAAAAATCAAATGCACCGGCAATCGACATGTCGGCCACAGTAGGCAGGTTAGTCTGGCCGATAAAGACATGACGGGCTTCGGTACGCAACCGGGTACCACCACAGCTGTTACAGGGCTGCTGGCTTAAAAACTTAGACAGCTCTTCACGCACCGTATTCGACTCGGTCTCGCGATAGCGACGCTCCATGTTAGGAATGATCCCTTCAAACGGATGCTTGCGCTCCATGATATCGCCGCGGTCGTTTATGTAGCGGAAATTGATGGATTTTCCCTTCGAGCCATACAACACGATGTCGCGAAATTCTTTGCTTAACTCGCCAAAAGGCGCTGTGAGACTGAATTCATAATGATCGGCCACGGCCTGGAGCATCTGGAAATAGTAATAACTGCGTTTATCCCATCCGCGAATAGCGCCGCCCGACAGACTAAGTTCATCATTTACCACAACTTTGAAAGGGTCAAAGAATTGCTTGGTACCCAAACCATCGCAGGTGCCACAAGCACCAGCCGGGTTGTTAAACGAGAACATGCGAGGTTCAAGTTCGCTAATACTGTAGCCGCAGTGGGGACAGGCAAAATTTGCCGAAAACACAATTTCCGGCTCGCTGGCGTCATCCATATAGGCGACTTTAGCGTTACCGTTGGCCAGCTGGAGCGCCGTTTCGAATGATTCAGCCAGACGCAACTGCAAATCATCGCGAACTTTAAAGCGGTCAATGACCACTTCAATGGTATGTTTTTTATGTAAATCCAGTTCGGGGGGATCCGACAAGTCACACACTTCGCCATCGATACGGGCGCGGATATAACCCTGAGCAGCCAGTGACTGCAGGGTTTTAACGTGTTCACCTTTCCGATCCTGCACGATAGGAGCAAGCAGCATAAGCTTGGTGCCTTCAGGCATTGCCAGCACCTTGTCGACCATTTGCGAGATAGTCTGGGCGTCCAGCGGTACATCGTGATCCGGACAGCGTGGCGTCCCCACTCTGGCGAACATCAAACGCAGGTAATCGTAAATTTCAGTGATGGTGCCCACCGTTGAACGGGGGTTGTGCGAGGTGGATTTCTGTTCAATCGAAATCGCCGGTGATAAACCCTCAATGTGGTCTACATCGGGCTTTTCCATCATCGATAAAAACTGGCGTGCATAGGCAGATAAAGATTCTACATAACGACGCTGACCTTCAGCGTAGAGCGTATCAAATGCCAGAGAAGATTTACCCGAACCCGATAAACCGGTGATCACCACCAGTTTGTCGCGGGGAATGGTGATATCGATGTTTTTGAGATTGTGCGTGCGAGCACCGCGAACTTCTATTTTATCCATTCGAACCAGTTCAGAATACAAAAGAAACAGTATGCCATATACCCGTGTCACGGGTATATGGCTATGAAGGTATGAATATGGTCTATCAGGCGTTTAAGATCAGTGAGCCCCCAAGCATTAGCACTATCGGGCGAATTTTGTACAATGCATAACTGGCTCTAGGGACAGGCGGCCAAGTTATGCTACAATTCGCGCCCGTTTTAACCCCCATAACAGAGAAGAAAGTACCTTGAACGCCATTGAAGTCCGTGCCGCATTAACGCTTGCCGCTGTTTACGTACTGAGAATGCTAGGGTTATTTATGGTCATGCCGGTACTGGCTGTGGCTGCAACAGAATTCAGTGATTACTCTGTGATGTTGGTGGGGGTAGCCATTGGCGGGTATGGTTTAACTCAGGCGGCACTGCAAATTCCCATGGGCATGCTTTCCGATAAATGGGGACGCAAGCCGGTCATTTTACTCGGGCTTTCCGTGTTCGCTCTGGGCAGCATCATCGCGGCTATGGCCGATTCAATGATGTGGCTGATCGCCGGGCGAATTTTACAGGGCGCGGGCGCTATCGCCGGCGCTATTATGGCACTGGCGACGGACGTTACGCGGGAGCAACAGCGCGCCAAAGTGATGGCGATTATTGGCATTGCTATCGGTTTTTCGTTTTATATTGCGGTGGTGATAGGGCCCTTGATTGCTGAAAGCTGGGGCCTGGCCGGTGTGTTCTGGGTAACAGGTATTCTGGCGTTATGTTGTTTACCACTGGTGAAATGGGCCGTGCCTGACAGCCCTAAACAATTTAACGCCGACACGCTACCCCGCGTTGATCAGGTGTGGCAGTTGTTTACCTCGCGGGATTTATGGCGCTTAAATGTCAGTGTCATGCTGTTGCACATGATGATCACCTTATTGTTTGTGCAAGTGCCATCCACGTTGGTAACACTGGGCATGCCGCTGGACAATCACTGGACCCTCTACCTGCCGGTATTACTGATTTCGGTATTTTTACTGGCCATGATGATGCGAAGCAGTCGTGGTCGCACACCGCGCTCCATGCTAATTGCCGCTGTAGTAATGCTCGGCAGTGCCTTTGTATTACTGCCCTCTGCCGGGCAAAGCTGGTGGCTAATGGGCGCCGGACTGCTGATATTTTTTACTGGCTTTAACTATCTTGAAGCGAATTTTCCGGCGTTATTATCCACTATCGCTCCGGCTGGACAGAAGGGCACCGCGATGGGGATCTACGCCAGCTTTCAGTTTTTTGGGGCTTTCCTGGGCGGTATTCTGTCTGGTGTCGTAACCGAACAGGCGGGCCCGACATCGGCCTATTACACCGGTGCGGTGATTGCCGTGATCTGGTGTGTGATTGTGGCGGGCATTCGGGCCGGAGAAAAACTCAAGCGTGTGGCGCTGACAGTGCCGGATACAACTCAGCCGGCAGCCACTCAACTGGCACAACTGGCCGGACTAAAAGGCGTGGTGGATTATGTTTATGATGCCAGTCAGAATCAACTGTACCTGAAGGTCGACGGAGAGTTTGACGAGCTTAATGCGAGGGCGCTGATAAGGCAGTGGGGCTAAGCCACTGCCTGGTATGGCACTGATATAGGGTGACTAGTTAGCGGGCGCAGGCCGAACATGAAATATGCCCACTTCGGCATTGGTGACTTCTACTTCCGTACCGGCAGCAATGGCGGTATCGCATTGTACTGACCAGGTGATACCCGAGTACTTATGGGTGCCGGGTGCTTCGGGAGCGATAGCTTCATTAAGGCGAAAGCGTAAGCCATTAAAATCACCTTTCACGGTTTTCTTCTCAACCTGCTGCTGCATTTTTTGAAGCGGTTTATACAGCACCAGTGCTATGAGAGCGGTTAACACCGCGCAGCTGAAAAAAGCGTTGATATACGTAGCTTCCAGTGCGCCGGTGTAAAAAATAGCCGCGGTGATTAGCGCTGCTAAGCCGACAAAAAACAATACAAAGGTGGCAAAACCCAGTACCGCTACTTCAATAATTAACAACAGTAAACCGGTAACGGCCAGTACTGTGGTGACATTTGCATATATCCAGTCCATAGCGGTTAGTCTTTGTTGTTCATTTTATTAATGATAGCCATCGCCTGGGTAACCAGGCTGGCAGCTTCAGTATTACCATCGGGTAGCAACACAATGGAAGACTCTTTGGCAATCGCCTGTTTGGCTTCAATAGCTTTGGTGGCAAGGTCGAGCTGAATGGCTTTCTGGCCTTCTTCAGTATCGGCGGCTTCACCCACTTTTCGCAGTGCTTCGGCCTGGGCTGCCGCTACCGCCAGAATCGCCTGGGCCTCACCTTCGGCTTTGAGTACCTGTTCGGCTTTATCGGCTTCTGCAGCCAGTACCACTGACTGTTTAGCACCTTCAGCACGGTTAATAGCGGCCTGACGATCACCCTCTGACTCGAGGATTTGAGCCCGTTTCACCCGCTCAGCTTTCATCTGTGCTTCCATGGCTTCCATCACTGAGTTAGGCGGCACGATGTCTTTAATTTCATAACGCAGTACCTGTATGCCCCAAGGGCCACTGGCATCGTTAATGGAGGTGACGATATTGGTATTTAACTGGTCGCGTTCTTCGAATGTTTTATCCAGTTCCATCTTACCGAGTTCTGAACGCATAGTCGTTTGCGCAAGTTGGGTGACGGCAAATACGTAATTATCCACACCATAGGTGGCTTTATACGGGTCCAGCACGCGGAAATACAGCACGCCGTCGACGTGAAGTGAAATGTTGTCTTTGGTAATGGCGCTTTGTTCGGGGACATCAACCGCTTGCTCTTTCAGTGAGCGGTCGGCAGCAATTCGATCGATAAAGGGCACAATAAAGTTCAGGCCAGCCTCTTTAGTTGACTGGTATTTGCCGAAACGTTCAACCAAATAAGCGCGGTTCTGGGGAACAAACTTGATGGATGATTTAAGTAAAATCACCACCAGGACAAGAATAAACAGTTGTGGAGTGAGAATATAGTCCAGTAATACTTCCATGATTTACAGCCTCAATCTATTTTGACTTATGGAGCTTAACCCAATCGAGGCAAGCTGGGTACTGGCTAATTGTATCAAGGCGTAACAACCGTGCTTTGGTTCAGGCGTCCTTGACCTGCAGCAGGTCCCACTTATTGCCGTATAGATCTTCAAAAATCGCCACGGTGCCGTAGTCCTCATCCCTTGGACTTTCGATAAAGTCTACGCCCTGGCTTTGCATAAATTCGTAATCACGCCAAAAATCGTTGGTTTGCAGGACGAAGAGTACCTGGTCGCCGGCCTGATTGCCGACGGCAATTTTATCCATTCTTGAGCGGGCCAGGTTGAGCATGATGCCCGTGGTGGACAATCCGGGAGGATGCAGTAATACCCAGCGTAAACCGTCTTTATGTTTTTCGTTAGCGATGAGCGTAAAATTGAGCACCCCGGTAAAATATGTGATAGCTTCATCGTAGTCGTCTACCAGAATGCCAACAGCATTCAGGCTTTGTATGCGATCTGTCATGACAGTGTGCTCCGAAACGTAACAGGCCCATAATAACGTGACAGATTTACCCCAATATAACCAGACTTAGCCCTGAAAATGTGTTCATAAGCAGGGATTTGTTAATGATTAGTGTATTGAGGCTTCTTTTTTTTAACTTATAGGTTGTGTTAGACCACCAGTTCAATTTATTATTTATAATATAATAGTAATAAAGGGTCTTTACACTCATGTCAGTATCAACTCAAGTCGCTGCTAATGCTATTCGTATGCTCGCAGTGGAAGCAATTCAAAAAGCCAAGTCTGGTCATCCCGGTGCGCCTATGGGTATGGCAGATATTGCTACCGTACTGTGGCAGCAATTCTTGCAGCATAACCCGGCCAATCCTAACTGGGCTAACCGTGACCGCTTTGTATTGTCTAACGGCCATGCATCCATGTTGCAGTATGCTCTTCTGCACCTGAGCGGCTATGACCTGCCCATTGAAGAACTTAAACAGTTCCGTCAGTTACATTCAAAAACGCCGGGTCACCCTGAGTATGGTTACACCGTAGGTGTGGAAACAACGACCGGTCCACTGGGCGCAGGTGTTGCTAACGCTGTGGGTATGGCTATTGCCGAGAAGACTCTGGCCGGGCAATTCAACCGTGATGATTTCGATATCGTTAATCATTTCACCTATTGCTTCCTGGGCGACGGCTGTCTGATGGAGGGGATTTCTCATGAAGCCTGTTCACTGGCCGGCACTCTGAAGCTGGGCAAACTGATTGCCTTCTGGGATGACAACGGTATTTCTATCGACGGCCATGTAGAAGGCTGGTTTACCGACAACACGCCGATGCGTTTTGAGTCTTATGGCTGGCACGTTATCAAAGGCGTTGACGGTCACGATGAAGCCGCTCTGCAGGCTGCCATTGAAGAAGCGCAGTCGGTTACCGACAAACCAACGCTGATCTGCTGTAAAACCGTGATTGGCTTTGGTTCACCAAACAAATCAGGCAGTCACGACTGCCACGGCGCGCCGCTGGGCGACGATGAAATTGCCGAGGTGCGTAAGCAACTTAACTGGTCACACGGCCCGTTTGAAGTGCCGGAAGATATCTACGCTAAGTGGAATGCCAAAGAAAAAGGCACTACCGCTGAGCAACAGTGGGACGCTAAGTTTGCTGAATATGCGGCTGCTTACCCGCAACTGGCAGCTGAGTTTGAACGCCGCGTCATTAAGCAGCAGGTGCCTGCTGAACTGAACGATAAGGCTGATACTTATATTCGTCAGTGCCAGGCTGAAATGAAAGATATGGCAACCCGTAAAGCTTCGCAAAACGCGATTGGCTTTTTCGCTGGTCAGCTGCCTGAAATTATTGGCGGCAGTGCTGATCTGGCCGGTTCAAACCTGACTCTGTGGCCACAAGCAAAAGGCATTCAGGACGATGCGGCCGGGAACTACGTGTTTTACGGCGTGCGCGAGTTTGGCATGAGCGCCATTATGAATGGTATTGCGCTGCACGGTGGCTTTATTCCGTTTGGTGCAACCTTCCTGATGTTTATGGAGTATGCCCGTAACGCCGTGCGCATGGCGTCGCTGATGAAGGCCAAGTCGATTTTTGTTTATACCCATGACTCTATTGGTCAGGGTGAAGACGGTCCGACTCACCAACCTATTGAACAGCTGGCTAACCTGCGGTTAACTCCTAACCTGACTACCTGGCGTCCCTGTGATGCGGTTGAAGCGGCTGAGTCATGGCGTCAGGCGCTCACCAAAGAAGCCGGTCCAAGTGCGTTGGTGTTTACCCGTCAGGGCACCAAAACCATGGCCCGTAGCGAAAGTCAGTTAGCCGATATGGCCAAAGGCGGTTATGTACTGAAAGACTGCGCTGGCACTCCTCAGCTGGTGCTGATTGCAACGGGTTCTGAAGTGTCGCTGGCCGTTGATGCCGCCGCTAAGCTTGCTGAGAACGGCGTGGCAGTGCGAGTGGTTTCGATGCCAAGTACGGAACAGTTTGATGATCAGGATGCGGCGTATAAGCAGTCTGTGTTGCCCACCGGTGTGCCTAAACTGGCAATTGAAGCGGCCCACACTGACTTCTGGTACAAGTACGTAGGTACCGACGGTGCTGTGGTAGGTATGCAAACCTTCGGTGAGTCAGCCCCGGGCGGCGTACTACTGGAACACTTCGGTTTCACAGTAGAAAACGTCGTATCCAAAGCAACTGCACTGCTCAAGTAGAAACCAGTCATCCCGGCCCCCGAGCCGGGACCATCAAACCATCTGGCTACTTCAAAAAGAAGTCCGTCATCCCGGCCCCCGAGCCGGGATCTCCGAAACAGGCTGGCTAATTCATACAGTCTGCTTTTTTAACCAATACCTCTATGCACGGAGATCCCGGATATTTGCTGCGCAAATTCCGGGATGACGGGGAAGGTTGTCTGTAGCGTTTATGACAAACGGGCAATACCTATTAGTTCATCCCAGTCTTAGAACCGGGACCATCAAACTAATTCAAAAAGAAGTTAGTCATCACGGCCTTGGAGCCGGGACTATAAAACCGTCTGACTACCTCAAAAAGAAGTCCGTCATCCCGGCCTCCGAGCCGGGATCTCCGAAACAGGCTGGCTAATTCATACAGACTGCTTTTTTAATCAATACCTCTATGCACGGAGATCCCGGATATTTGCTGCGCAAATTCCGGGATGACGGGGAAGGTTGTCTGTAGCGTTTATGACAGACGGGCAATACTTATTAGTTCATCCCAGTCTTAGAACCGGGACCATCAAACCGTAAGACTAATTCAAAAAGAAGTCCGTCATCTCGGCCTTGGAGCCGGGATCTCCGAAACAGGCTGGCTTATTCAAAAAGAGGTCCGTCATCCCGGCCTCCGAGCCGGGATCTCTAAATAGCGTCTAATAAACTTAGACAACCTTTTCAGGAGATCCCCGCTCAAAAGCGTGCGGGGATGACGTAGGAGGTGTGTGCGGGGATGACGTAGTAGGTGTGTGCAGGGATGACGAAGGATGCGTCTGCCCGGTGACAGTATGCACCTTCGAGATTAAAGAACTGGAAGGTTTCCAAAGGGGAGCCACCTCCCCTTTGGGTGCAGTCGGCACCCCGACAAGATGTGGAGACTGCTAGCAGTATCAATCAGTATTTTTATAATGAGTAAACCTGTTTAGGAGCTCCCGGATTGTTTATTGGAAACTTCCGATGTGTAGCCCCAGAGCAGTGCTCTCCCGATAGCGCCTAATAAACTTAGACAATCTTTTCAGGAGATCCCCGCTCAAAAGCGTGCGGGGATGACGGAGGATGTATCAGCGGGGATGACGGAGGATGTATCAGCGGGGATGACGGAGGATGTATCAGCGGGGATGACGGAGAATGAATCTGCGGGGATGACGGAGGATGTATCAGCGGGGATGACGGAAGAGGTGTCTGCGGAGATGACGTAAGGGGTGTTTATTTTTTAATCACATTCAACTGATGCATATCAATGTTAACTACCGTCAATACCGCTACAGTTGTACCCCTGCCTTAACTTTGTTATATCTAAAAGAGACCCTGCAACCAAAATAAAAACAATAAGTTCAGCGTTGCCTTTAGAAAAGTTTTCTAACTTAATTTTCAACCGTTCACGGAGGAAAAGGCAATGGCCATTTCTGTCGAAACCTTAGCGAAATACGGCATCAACGATGCCTCAGAAATTATTTATAACCCCAGTTACGAGCAATTATTTGCCGAGGAAACCCGTGATGATCTAACCGGTTATGAGCGTGGTGTGGTTACTGAATCCGGTGCCGTGGCAGTGAGCACCGGTGTTTTCACCGGTCGCTCACCGAAAGACAAATACATTGTTGAAGACGAAGTCAGTAAAGAGCATATGTGGTGGGACAGCAAAGCTGCCCGTAACGATAACAAACCCATCAGCCCGGAAGTTTGGGCCGACCTCAAAGCCCTGGTAGGTACACAGTTATCCGGCAAGCGTTTGTTTGTGGTTGATACATTTTGCGGTGCCAATGAAAGCTCTCGTTTGAAAGTCCGGTTTGTTATGGAAGTAGCCTGGCAGGCGCATTTCGTTAAAAACATGTTTATCCGGCCGACAGAAGAAGAACTGGCGAATTATGGTGAACCGGATTTTGTTGTCCTTAACGGCTCAAAAACCAGTAACCCTAAATGGCAGGAACACGGCATGAACTCGGAAGTGTTTACCGTGTTTAACATGACCGAAAAAATGCAGGTAATTGGTGGTACCTGGTACGGCGGCGAAATGAAGAAAGGGATGTTCGCCATGATGAACTATTACCTGCCGCTGAACAATATGGCGTCTATGCATTGCTCTGCCAACATGGGCGAAGATGGCGACGTGGCAATTTTCTTTGGCTTGTCCGGCACCGGCAAAACAACGCTGTCTACCGATCCTCACCGCCGTTTAATTGGTGATGATGAGCACGGCTGGGATGAAAACGGCGTATTCAATTTTGAGGGTGGCTGTTACGCCAAAACCATCAATTTGGATCCTGAAAGCGAGCCTGACATCTATCACGCCATTCGCCGCGATGCGCTGCTGGAGAATGTGACCGTTGATGATAACGGGGTAGTGGATTACGACGATAATTCCGTTACCGAAAACACCCGTGTGTCTTATCCCATTAACCATATTGAAAATATTGTTAAGCCTGTTTCAAAAGGCGGCCATGCTAAAAAAGTGATTTTCTTAACCGCGGATGCGTTTGGCGTTTTACCGCCGGTGTCAAAGCTTGACCCGGCGCAAACTCAGTATCACTTCCTGTCTGGATTCACCGCTAAACTGGCGGGCACTGAGCGTGGTATTACTGAGCCAACCCCCACTTTCTCTGCGTGTTTTGGTAAGGCTTTCTTAACCCTTCACCCAACCAAGTATGGCGAAGAGCTAGTGGCCAAAATGGATGCCGTAGGCGCTCAGGCTTATCTGGTGAATACCGGCTGGAACGGCACGGGTAAACGGATTTCCATCAAAGATACCCGCGCTATTATCGACCGGATTCTGGACGGTTCTATTGAAGAGGCGGAGTGTCATACATTGCCTATTTTCAATCTGCAGGTACCTTCAGCATTACCGGGAGTTGACCCGGATATTCTGGATCCTCGCGATACTTATGAGAGTGCGGATGAGTGGTTCGAGAAGGCTACCAAACTGGCTGAACTGTTCATTGATAACTTTGAGCAGTTTGCGGTTAACGATAAAGGTCGGGCGCTGGTGAAAGCTGGTCCGCAGCTTGAAGCCGTTGCCGAACAGGCGTAAGCCAATGAATGAAGTAAAAGGCCGCTGATTAAGCGGCCTTTTGTTTTTTAGTACTGCCAGTTTACCGACAACATATAGTTACGCGGCGCGCCGTAATACCCTTGCTCCCAGTAGAGCGACTTCAGGTATTTTTCGTCAGTCACATTATTCACGTTAGCAATAATGGTAATACTGTCGTTAACCGTGTAACTGGCCATCATGTTCACCAGGGCGTAGGCATCCTGTTCAATCACGATGTCCTGACCGGCGTTAGCATAGGCTGCAGGCACCTGACCCACGTTACGCGAGGTAGCTTCCTGCCAGCGAACAGACGTACCGACTTTCAGTGCCGGTAATGTCTCAAACTGATAGGTGGCATTAATATTTACCAGTTTTTCCGGCGTGTAATCGGCAACAAGCTGGTCGCCATCGAGATCGAAAATGGTCAGGCCCAGGCTGGTTTGCAGGCCAGGCAGAATTTCACCGGCCAGGTCGACTTCCCAGCCTTTTGAGCTCAACCCGTCAGCCTCTCGGTATACCTGCTCTTCCACCCCGGATACCGGATTGGCGGCAAAGCCGTCGGCGACTGCCACATTGACCTGATCAATATCGAAATACGCCACGGTAAGCAGGGCATTACCGTCCATTAATGACGCTTTTACGCCTAACTCTTTTGATTCACCGGTAATCGGATCCAGGCGGTTAAAATTGGCATCCCGTTCGGTTTGCGGGGTAAATACCTCGGTGTAGCTGAAGTAGGTATTGATGTCGTCATTAATGGCGTAAACCAAACCACCGTAGGGAACAAACGCGTTTTCATCAAGCGTCTCGTCGATGCCATAAGAGGTACCTGAAACTTCAACCTGGTTAAAGCGCCCACCGGCTAACAGTGAAAGACTGTCAGTCAGCGCAAAGTTACCGCCAAAATAGAATGCGGTTTGTTCTTCCTCAACGTCACTGCCCGTGGCACCGTCGGTAAATTCCGGGTAGGGCGTGTTACCGGTCCATTCTTCCATAGCGGGCAGCAGCGGAAAGCCGTTACCGGTATGGAAGTCATAAAGCGAAACATCGGTATAAGCCACCTTGGCGTAGCTGGCCCCCATCATGACCTGATGCGATTGACCAAAGGCGTCGAAATTACCGTTCACATAGACATCGGCGTAATCATGCTCGTCATCCAGCGTGTATTCGCTGCCATAGCCAATCAAACCCAGGCCGGTGTCCGGATCGAGTAAGGTAACGCCGGTCTCCGGATCGCGTGACACATACGTATAGAACAACTGAGTATCTTCGTCGGTTTCAATGTGCGTGTAATCCGCTTTCAGTGACCAGCCTTCGGCCAGTTCCTGCTCAAGAAAGGCAAAATAGCGGGTATCGGTAACATCCCACTGCGACCAGTCAGCAGACGTACTGGTACTGGTGTCGAAATTGGTCGGAGTGCCATCGGCATAATACAGAGTAAGTGCGCCCCACATGTTGCCCTTGGCATCGCTGGTTTGCTGGCTTGCCCCCAGGGTTAGCTGAGTAGTATCCGTGAGGGCCGCACTCAGCACCCCGTACACCACCGTTTTATCTAATTCGTAGCGATCCAGATAGGATTCTTTATCTTCTTTAACCACCACCACGCGGGCGCCTACGGAGTCTGATAAAGGTGCCGAGGCATCAATGTCGAGGCGCTTTGCATTCCAGCTACCCAACTGGGCGCGGGCTGATATCTGAGTGTTCTCGGTGGGCTTTTTGCGCACGTAGTTGATGGTAGCAGAAGGGCTGCCAGTACCGGTCATCAAGCCGTTTGCGCCACGCAAAACCTCAACTCTTTCGTAAATGGCGGTGTCGATGTCGCCGTGCACGTTGCCGCTTAATACGGGTAACCCCAGACCGTCGACCTGAAAATTGGTTACGTCGAAGCCACGTGCCGTGAAGTAAGTCCGGTCGGTTTCGACTTCTTCCACGTTCAGGCCGGTCACGGTATCGAGTACCGCATTAATGTTATTTAACGCGAAATCATCAATCATTTCCTCGCCAATCACGCTGATTGACTGCGGTAAGTCTTTAATGTCGAGGTCCAGCCGCGACAGGCTATCGGCTTGCTTATACAAGTAATTGTTTAAACGCTCGCCACTAACTGTGAGCTTTTCAATATCCTCATCGTCTGGCACCGCGTTTGCGTTGGCAACGCCGGCTGGCAGAGCGATAGCAGTAAACAGGGCAAGACTGATCGCGTTATACTTCATTACTAATCCTAATCTAAATGATAATAGTTATCATTATTATATTCATGAGTTGGCATTATGCAACCATCTCATTGAGAAAATCCTGCAGAGGATTAAACGCGTGATGATGTGGCCTGTGTTTTTCTGGTATTTCCTCGGCCGCCCAAAATGAAATCTCTGTTGGCCTGGCCGATATAAAAAACTACGGCGACGACTTTATTGGTATTGAATACAAGCGCTATTTGTCTGATGTACCGGTGAGCGGACAGCCCTTTCTTATTTCGCCTTACCTGAATAAAACCAACAGTGTTTTTGTCCGTTATTTTGGTGACAGTGCTGTCGACCGGTATGAACTCGGTGGCGAGTGGTTCGTTGACGATAAATGGGTGATCAATTCAAAACTACGCTATGGTGACTTTGACCGCAGCGTGTCTTTTCGTGAAAGATACCTGTACGCCGACTTTGACGCTGGCTACTTCGTTACACCCGAATGGCAGGTGGGCGGTGGGGTAATTTATGAGTATGCCGATGACAGGGTTTACGGTACTCACCGTTCTGCAAACGAAACCACGGCCCGGGTATTTGGTCGCTATACAAACATCACCGCAGGCAGTGGCTGGGATATTAATATGGAGATGATGTTAAATGATTTGGCCAGGGTTGAGCTTGATGCCCGTTATTTCTTTAATCAGCGCTTTAGCGCAGGGCTTTCCTACCTCGCTGAGACAGACAATGATAGCAACGCGTATCCTCGGGACGATATTGCAGAACTAACCGTGGATTACTGGTTTACGCCAGGCTGGCCGATTCAGGCGGGTGCCGGTGCTTACACGTCGGGCGGGATGGCCAGCATAACGCTGGCGACCAGCGTGCGATTCTAGTTAAATAGTGCGTGCGTATCTGCCCGAACAGATGCGCAGCGCTTATTACAGCTTATTGCAGGTTTTGTACATTTATCACGCGGTTGGGAAACAAAGAAGAAGCCATCACTAAAGACATGGCAAAGCCCGGCCCTTCATTGTCGAGTATGCCGGTTGGCAGGTAGTAAAACTGCTGCCCTTCAGCTCCGTACAGTGCGGCATCAATAATCTGCCATTTACCCTTATACCAGACTTCAGTCCAGGCATGACCAAACGCATCGGCTGACTCCGCGTAAGCCGTGATCACCGTGCCAAGGGTTAACCGGGCGGGTAGCCCTAACCCTCTGGCCAGTGCGGTGGTCAGGGTCGCAAATTCAGTACAGTCGCCAGAACGTTGGGTTGCCACGGTCGACGCCAGATTGAAACCATGAATATAGGTCGGCTCACTAATGTACTCACTCACATAGGCGGTGATCGCTTCCAGCTTGTCGGTATCCGTCCGGGTTTTGGTAAACCCGTCAATAAATGCCTGAGTTGCCGGTTCGTCGGTATCAATCACAAAACTGGGCTGCGCATAATTTGCCTGCACCAATCCGGTAAACCGTGGCTGATGATCTAGTGCAACCGCCACGGTGTTATCATTCAGCTGTTCTGTGGTCACACCGCTGTAATTACTCAGATATTTTACCAGCGAAGCGGGTTGGCGGGTCTCTACCTCCAGATAAATGGCGTTCGTTAAGGCGCCGGACTGGCCATCACTCATGGTCAGCGGTATCTCAGCCAGTGAGGGTACTGACTGTGCACTAACGTTTAACGAAAACGTCAGTGCCAGGGTGGTAAGGAGTTTGCTCATGGCATTACCGGCTGGCCTTTGCTGTACACTTTTTCAAGTATCAGCACGGCACCACCCTGGGCAATGGAACCTTTTTCAAAGGAACCATTTTCTGTGGCCAGGTATTTAAGGGTGAGCGGACCCAGGTCAAACTGTAAATTGGCGTCTGGCAATTCGTCGATTTTGGTAAAGGTAACCGGTAAGGCTGAGGTTGGGTCGGCATCCGAAAGCCAGATGTGATAATCGGCAGATGGTGCATCGCTGGCCAGTAGTAGTGCCGTTTCAGTGTAATTACCGAAACTCGACAATAACCAGCTGTTGTATTCCAGAGTCGCGCTGACTTCTTTACCCTGCATTTGGCCTGTTACCTGCCAGGCATCTTCGGCAGAACTGATAGCGAACTGTGAAGCCAGCTGGCCATTTTCAATGGTATATTCTCGAGCGTTAATAAGTGAGCCATCGGGGCGGCTCCATTCCAGTGTTTGCGAATCTGAGCGTGATACCGCTACCTGGTCCACCGGGGTGATCATGGCATCGCGCAACACGGTAGCAATATCGCCGTCCTGATCAATGGTGTGCTTTTCCTGAGAGTAACCCACCGGAATGCCATTAATGGTCATGCGGTAGGTGGCCTCATAGAGTTCAGGTTGCTGATCATTGGCGGTAAATGCCTGGACAAAGCTCGAGAATACGTCGAAGAAAGCTTGTTGATAGCCCATTTCGTTATGCACGCATATTTGCAGACTTTGCTCGGTCTGGCCTGACAGGCCTTTCAAAACGCCGGCGACTTTTTCACCGCCTTCACCTAAGTTGTAAAGCGTGTCTAACTGCAAATATGGCGTGTCGCCAACCATGCCCATATCCAGGCCCAGCGTGAAACGCCCGGATAAGGCTTTTCCGTTAATCTGCTCTGCGCCGCCAAGGCTGTGTTCAACAATGGCATGCAGGGAGTTGGCTGCGCCATCAAATTCTAAAAAGGCATAACATTCCACCGGTGAATCAGAGCCGATATCCATGGTGTAATACCATACGTCGGTGCTACCGCTATCCTGTAACACGGGTTTGCCTTTTACCTGGGCATCAACGTTCAACCGTTCGATTACCATTTTTCCGCTGGTTTCGACACTGGTTTCTCTGGCCATGGATTGTTGGAACCAGTCAGGAAAATCGGCCAGGTTAATCAGGTATTCGGCATTGGCGCTGGCTGATAACGTGGCGGGGAACAGAAAAAGGGCGGCAGACTTTAATAACTTCATAAAGCTCATTCCTTGTTAATGATGGGACATCCTAAAACGAAATTAACATACTCATTTATTGATGGTTTGACCACCTTATTTTTGCGCAGACCCGCGGAGGTTCATCATTGGATTGCGGGAGCTCGTCGCTTGTGGCCTGTATTGTGCGGATTTCGCTATATACTGAAAGCCAATAAAACGAGTGATTTGTGGAGAAATTATGCGCCCTGGATTGGGAATTAAATGCTTGTTACTGTTTTGCGGGGCACTGATAACGTCGGCCTATGCTGAGGCTGAGAAAACCGTAATTGAAGCGCCGCAGGCGTTTATCTCAAACCACACCGGTCAGTTTAATGGCCAGAAAATCACTTACCAGGCAACGGCAGGTGAAACGTATTTGCGTGATTTGCAAGGTGAGCCTAAAGCCAGCATATTTTCATTTGCTTACACCCGCGATAAAGCAAAAGCCGCCAACCGACCTGTGACCTTTGTGTGGAACGGTGGACCAGGCTCTGCATCGGTATGGCTGCATATGAGCGGGTTGGGTCCGGCCTATGCCGAGGTCCCGTCGGATGCCACTCATCCGGGCTTACCGCCCTATTTACCTAAACACTCGGCCAACTCGGTGCTGGATGTGACTGATCTGGTGTTTATTGACCCCGTTGGTACGGGGTTTTCCAGGGCGCTTGGTAAACATGACGGCAAAGCATTTTGGGGGTTAAAAGAAGATGCCCGGTCGATGGCTGAATTTATTCGCACCTGGATGACCGAGAATAACCGTTGGGGCTCGCCTATCTTTATACTCGGTGAGAGCTATGGCACCACACGAGCTGCCTATGTGGCCAATATTCTGCAAAAGGATATGAAGATCAGTATTAACGGGCTGGTGTTTGTTTCACAAGCGCTGGACTATCAGGGGTCATCGCCGTATATCCCTGACAATATCATCTCTTACGTGACTTATGTACCCACCATGGCGGCGGCCGCGTTATACCACGGTAAAGTGAACCCGGCACCCAAAAATAAACAGGCCTTTTTAGAAAACGCGCGGCAGTTTGCCAGCAACGAATTATTGCCAGGCCTGTTTGCGGGCAACCGTTTGAAACCAGAGCAAAGAAGTCATCTGGCAAAGCGCCTGGCTTACTTTACCGGCCTGAGTCTGGATTACGTTGAGCGGGCCGATTTGCGCATCAGCGCCCGTCGTTTTGCTAAAGAAATCCTGCGTGCAGAAAGTAAAACCGTGGGCTTACTGGATGCCCGCTATCTCGGTGATGAGCGTGATGATGTGGATGACAGAACCAAACGGGACGCGGCATCAGACACTATTTCGGCAGCCTTCAACAGTGCGCTGCAGGTGTATATGCGCAACTCACTTAACGTGAACTGGGAGCGTCAGTACTTATCACCTGCGGATCCAAACCTAAACCGCAACTGGCGTTATCGAACCAGTAAAGAGGGGACCTCCTGGGAGCCGTCTTACGTTAATACGGCGGGGCAGTTGTCGGAGGCGTTGCGGATTAATCCACAGCTGGATGTGCTGGTGGCATCGGGATATTACGATTTGGTGACGCCATTCTTTGACGCCGAGTATACCCTTAACCGGCATGCCATTAATGCCGGGCAAATCTGGTATACGTATTACGAAGGCGGGCACATGATGTATGTAAACAGTGCGGCCAAAACGGCGTTATTTAGCGATATTCGTAGCTTTATTGAAGGCCATACACCCACTAATAAGTAATATATTTATTAGTGTATTCGTATAATAAAAATGCGGCTGACAGTGTCCTGTCAGCCGCATTTTTTTATCTCGTTAGTGAACGGTTTATTTTGCCAGCTCGGTTAGCATGGTTTCCAGCGTTACCTGATCTTTAGCGAACTGACGAATACCCTGCGACAGTTTATCTGTAGCCATGGCTTCTTCGTTCATATCCCAGCGGAAGGTTTGCTCGGTTAAGGCCGCTGCGGCCGCCTTAGGTGCATCGACTGGTGCAAGCTTACGCGGCAGTGGAGCATCGTTATTGGCCAGCTCATCAAGCAGTCCCGGGCTGATAGTCAGGCGGTCACAGCCAGCCAGTTCCTGAATCTCACTGATGTTGCGGAAGCTCGCGCCCATCACAATAGTGTTATAACCGTGTTCTTTGAAGTAGTTATAGATACGGGTAACCGACTGCACGCCCGGATCGTTAGCGCCGTTAAAGTCAGCGTCTGGCTGGTCGGCTTTATACCAGTCAAGAATACGACCAACGAAAGGAGAGATAAGGAAAGCGCCAGCCTCGGCCGATGCCCGGGCCTGAGCAAAAGAAAACACCAGGGTCACGTTTGTTTTTATGCCCTGCTCTTCGAGAATGCGGGCCGCCTGAATGCCTTCCCAGGTAGCTGCGATTTTAATCAGCACCCGGCTGGTGTCGATACCCTGATCGCGGTACAAAGCCAATAAATGATTAGCTTTTTCAACCGTGGCTAAGGTGTCGAATGATAAGCGTGCATCGACCTCGGTAGACACATAACCTGGCACCTGCTCCATGAGTTTGGCACCAATTAATACCGCCAGTTTGTCTGCAGCAACGGTTGCAACATCATCGGTAGCACCCTGTCCTTTCGCCCAATTTACGGCTTCGATTGCCAGTGGACGGTACTTTTCAATTTGTACGGCTTTTAACAATAGCGACGGGTTAGTGGTCGCATCTTGTGGTTGATACAAAGCAATTGCTTCGAAGTCACCGGTATCGGCAACCACGGTTGTCATAGATTTAAGCTGTTCTAACTGGGTAGTCATAGTTCTTTCCACTCTCAATAAATTCAAAGGGTTACTAAGTTTTTCAGGCCTTGTCAGTGGCATTTAACAGCATTATGGAAACGCGTTTAACAACTTCTGTGCTGGCGATTTATTCACCGGCTATACTGTTAATATTAATTTTATATTACCTTTACATTTGCCTATTATTGATATTATCATACAATTAAAATTTATTGGCTAATTTTGTTAGCAGTGAGTGGAATAAAAAATATGTCTCGTTATACATTAGGGCTGGATTATGGTTCTGATTCAGTCAGAGCCCTTTTGGTAGATGTTACTACCGGCGAAGAGCTGGCCAGCCATATGGTGAATTATCCCCGCTGGGCGCAGGGCCGTTATTGCGAGCCGGCGAAAGACCAGTACCGCCAGCACCCTCAGGACTATGTGGATAGCCTGATCGAAGTGGTGAATGCGCTGTGGTCGAAAGTACCCGCTGGCACGGCAGATAAAGTTGTGGGGATGAGCTTTGATACAACCGGTTCTACCCCGGTAGCGATTAATGCCGAAGGTCTGCCTCTGGCATTAACTGAAGAATTCAGTGAAAACCCCAATGCGATGTTTGTGTTGTGGAAAGATCACACCTCGCTAAAAGAAGCAGGTGAAATTACCAAGGCTGCCAACAGCAACGATGTGAATTACCTGTCTTATATGGGCGGTATTTACTCGTCGGAGTGGTACTGGGCTAAAGCCTTGCACATTTTCCGTCAGGATCCGGCAGTTAAAGCGGCTACCTACAGTTGGGTAGAGCACTGTGACTGGATGACGGCACTAATGTGTGGCACCACGCATCCTTCGCAGTTACAGATGGGCCGCTGTGCTACCGGGCATAAATTAATGTGGAACGAAGCGTGGAACGGCTTCCCGCCGAATGATTTCTTCGTCTCGGTAGATCCGCTCTTAGATGGCCTGGTAGATACCCTGAATCCCGCTACCCAAACCAGCGATCAGGTTGCCGGTGAATTAACCGCGGAATGGTCAGACAAACTGGGCTTACCGGCTGGCATTAAAGTGGGTTATGGCGCTTTCGATTGTCACATGGGGGCAGTTGCCGCTAACGTGCGTGAAGGTGTTCTGACCAAAGTAATGGGAACGTCTACCTGCGATATTACCGTGACCTCTTATGAAACCATTGGTGATACCTGTGTACGCGGTATTTGCGGACAGGTTGATGGTTCAGTTATTCCCGGTCTGGTTGGCCTGGAAGCTGGTCAGTCTGCATTTGGCGATCTGTATGCCTGGTTTAAAAACCTGGTGCTGTGGCCAACCAACAATTTACTTCATGAGCTGGTGGAGTCGGGCGCCGATGAGCTGGTTGATAAAATTGAGTCACTTACCTTGCAGCGTTTGTCTGCGGCAGCAGCCAACCTGCCGGTAAGCGCGAAAGATATTACCGCGCTGGACTGGGTCAATGGCCGTCGCACACCGGACGCTGATCAAACCGTTTCCATGGCATTAACCGGTATTAAGATGGGCGCCGATGCGCCGCAGTTGTTTAAAGCACTGGTTGAAGCCACTGCATTTGGCGCTCGGGCAATCACTGAGCGCTTCCGTGAGGAAGGTGTACCCATTAATTCAGTCGTGGTGATTGGCGGCATTTCAAAAAAATCCGATTACGTAATGCAAACCTGCGCTGATGTTTGGAATTGTCCGATTGATGTGCTGGAAAGTGAGCAGAGTTGTGCCCTGGGTGCCGCCATTATGGCTGCTGTAGCGGCTGGCGAATTCCCAACCGTCGCCGAAGCTCAGCAGGTAATGGCGTCACCTGTTTGCAAACAGTACTTACCGGATGCATCGAAAGTGGGTATTTACGATGAGTTATACCAAAACTATCAGGCCCTGGGCGATTACGTGAGCGGAGGTAAAGCATGAGCTACACCGAATTAAAACGAGAAGTGTTTGAAGCCAATATGGAGCTTCAGCGCCGTAACCTGGTGATTTACACCTTTGGTAACGTGTCGCAGGTTGATCGGGATAAGGGCGTGGTGGCTATAAAGCCTAGCGGCGTCTCTTACGATCAGATGAAGCCCGAAGACATTGTTATTGTGGATATGGAAAATAACATCGTGGAAGGCACCATGCGTCCTTCTTCTGATACCAAAACCCATACCCATCTTTACCGTGCATTTGACTCGATTGGCGGTGTAACACACACCCACTCAACGTATGCCACAGCGTGGGCGCAGGCGCGCCAGAGCATTCCTTGCCTGGGCACCACGCATGCCGATTACGTACACGGTGAAATTACCTGTACCCGCGACCTGACCGATGAACAGGTAAACGGTGACTACGAAGAAGAAACCGGGGTTCAGATTACTGATGCCTATGTGGATCGCGACCCGGCTGCAGCACCGATGGTAATCGTTGCCGGCCATGCGCCATTCACCTGGGGTAAGGATGCAGCACAATCGGTATATCACGCTGCGCTGCTCGAAGAGATTGCCAAAATGGCTTATCTCACAAGGACTTTAGACCCCAATGCCGCTGTGCTTAAGCAAGCCGTATTGGACAAACATTATTTACGCAAGCACGGTAAAAACGCCTACTACGGCCAAGAGTAACTCTACCTGCAAGCCCTTTATTAATAGAGGACAGAATTATGACTACAGTACAAAAAGAAGTTTGGTTTATCACCGGCTCTCAGCACCTTTACGGCCCTCGCGTACTTGAAGAAGTCGCAGGTAACAGTCAGGCACTGGCTGCCGGCCTGAACGAAAACAACCTGCCGGTTAAAGTGGTTTACAAAGACACCGTAAAATCTGCAGCTGAAATCCATCAGGTTTGCCAGGCGGCCAACAGCGATGCCAACTGTGTTGGTTTGATCCTGTGGATGCACACCTTCTCGCCAGCCAAAATGTGGATCGCCGGCCTGAACGAGCTGCAAAAGCCATGGTTACACCTGCATACTCAGTTTAATGCCGGTCTGCCGTGGAGCAGCATCGACATGAATTACATGAATACGCACCAAAGTGCTCACGGTGACCGTGAATTTGGTTTCATTGGCAGCCGCATGCGCAAAGAGCGTAAGGTTGTAGTGGGTCACTGGCAGAATCCAAAAACTGTGGCGCAAATCGACGGCTGGTGCCGTGCAGCATTAGGCTGGGCAGAGAGCAAGTCACTCAAAGTGGCACGTTTCGGTGACAACATGCGTAACGTAGCGGTAACCGAAGGCGACAAAGTTGCTGCGCAGATTACCTTTGGCTATGAAGTGCATGCTTATGGTTTGCAAGACTTAGCTGACGTAGTTAACAGCGTTAGCGACGGTGACGTAGCCGCTCAACTGGATGCTTACTATCAGGAATACGACGTTAGCAAAGAACTGCTGACCGATGATTATCAGCGCGATCGCCTGATGAAAGAAGCCCGCCTGGAACTGGGTATGGAGAAATTCTTCGTCGACGGTGGTTTCGGTGCATTCACCAACTGTTTCGAAAACCTGGCAGGGTTAACTGGTTTGCCTGGTCTGGCAACTCAGCGCTTAATGGCTAAAGGCTATGGTTACGGCGGTGAAGGTGACTGGAAAACAGCCGCTATGGTTCGCACTATGAAAGTGATGGCACAGGGCCTTGAGGGCGGCTGTTCCTTTATGGAAGATTACACCTATAACTTCACGGATTCAGTGGATCAGGTACTGGGTGCCCACATGCTGGAAATCTGTCCGTCTATTGCCGGCAAGAAGCCGCGTCTGGAGCTGCACCGCCACACCATTGGTGTGAAGTGTGATGTACCTCGTCTGCTGTTTGCTGCCAAAGCGGGTCCTTCCATTAACGTATCGCCAATTGATATGGGTAACCGCTTCCGTATTCTGGTTAACGAAGTTGAAACCGTGGACCAGCCAGAATCTGCACCACATCTGCCCGTTGCCTCTGCACTATGGGAACCTAAGCCAAATCTGGAAGTGGCTGCGGCCGCCTGGATCCACGCTGGTGGTGCTCACCATGCCGCATATAGTCAGGCACTGACATCAGAAGTGATTGAGGATTTTGCCGATATGGCCGGTGTTGAGACAGTGGTTATCGACAGCGATACCAACCTGCGTAACTTCAAGTCTGAATTACGCTACAACGCTGCCTATTACCAGCTGAAGCAAGGTCTCTAATCGACCTGTTGGCTCATCTGAAAGGTGAGCCAACGTCATTGTCATACCAGTCATAGTAATATAATCGCAGGTAGCTCGTGTTACATTGCGATTTTATTTTATGACTTGTACAGATTGATTAGGAGTATTCATGGTCGACTTAAGCGCTTATCAGGGGATCGTCTTTGATATGGACGGAACGCTGGTGGATTCAATGCCAGCGCACATGGAAGCATGGCGGGTTACGTGTGAACACTACGGTTATCCGTTTGACCTTGATTATATGAACTCGCTGGGCGGAGTACCCACACGGCAAACCGTTGTGGTGTTAAACGAAAAATTTGGCATGGCTAACGATCCCAGTGAAGTGGCGAAATTTAAGCGGGAAAGCTGGGAAGCCATGAACCTCGAACCGGTTGTTATAGCATCGACGATGGCGGTGTTTGATCATTACCGTCCGCACATGGCGATTGGTATTGGTACTGGTGCAGAGCGAACCCATGCTGAACATTTACTCACTGCACATGGCTTGCTCGAGCGAATTGATTCACTGGTTACCGCTACCGACGTTACCCATGGCAAGCCCCACCCCGAAACGTTTCTGACCGTCGCCAGACAAATGGGCATCGAACCCTCCAAATGCGTTGTGTTTGAAGATACTGAGATTGGTCGCCAGGCTGCTCAGGATGCGGGAATGGATTGTATTATGGTTAACGACGGCGAAATTCAGGTCTGATAAACTTGCATTTCCTATGCTAATTGTAATATAAAAGTATAAAAATTATTATAGGAATGTAAATCATGCCGTTGTTATCTTTTCCCGGGGCTCGCCCGGCGTTTTTCTCCCGCTCCGGCAAACAGGCCAAGTGGTTACTGGCCGGAGTATTAACACTGACATTTGGCTGTGCCAATCAGGTGATGGCCAATAAGCAAGGACAATCTATGACTACCACACCCAGCGCCACTATCAGCGCTTTTGGTTCGCTGAGCGATGCCACACCGGTTGAAAAAGTCACCTTAAAAAACAGCAATAATATTGAAGTTGAAGTGATCAGCTACGGCGGCATTATTACCCGTATTGTGACACCGGATGCCAAAGGCCAACCTGGTAACATCGTTTATGGAATGGAAACCATTGAAGAGTACGAAAAGGGGAATCCTTATTTCGGCGCTCTGATCGGTCGTTACGGCAATCGTATTAAAGACGGTAAGTTTACGTTAAACGGCACTGAGTATCAGCTCGCCACCAATGATGGTGATAATCACCTGCACGGTGGGGTACAGGGCTTCGATAAGAAAGTCTGGAAAATGGAACCTTTCGCGACGGCAAACAGTGCCGGGGTTACCCTGACGCTGGTTAGTCCGGATGGCGACCAGGGGTACCCGGGCGAACTGACTACCGAGGTCACTTACACGCTGACCAACAACAATACGCTGGATATGCAGTTTATTGCGACTACCGATAAACCGACCGTAGTGAATCTGACCCAGCACTCGTATTTTAATCTGGCTGGCAAAGGCACTATTTTAGATCACGAGTTACAAATCAACGGTAAATATATCACGCCGGTGGACGGTGGCCTGATCCCCACGGGTGAATTAGCGCCTGTGGCCGGTACGCCTTTTGACTTCACTTCTGCCAAAGCCATTGGTCGCGACATCGAGGCTGACGATGAACAACTCGCGCTAGGTAAAGGTTATGACCACAACTACGTGTTAAAAGAACAGGTAGATAGTGAACTGATTGAAGCGGCTACCGTTTATGAGCCAACTTCAGGCCGTGTGCTGCGCGTGCTGACAGAAGAGCCAGCGGTGCAATTCTATTCAGGCAATTTCCTGGAAGGGGCGACCAAAGGGTTTGGGCAGCAGCATATTTTCCGTGGTGCGTTGTGTTTAGAACCGCAGCATTATCCTGACTCACCTAATCAGGCTGACTTCCCCAGCACTACTTTGTTGCCCGGTGAAGTTTACTCAACCCGTATCGTATACGCCTTTGAAACAAAATAAGCCTTTGCTGAGTGCTTAATCGAAACACCCGCTTCGCTGCGGCTGTTCTGTAACCAGATAGAGAGAGAAATCATGATGACAAAGTCGCTGAAACGACTGGGTATTAGTCTGTTGGTAATGACTTCCCTTGCCGGGTGTAACAGCACTGACAATAAAGCCGTCAGTGAAACCAAAGCCAGTGTTGCGACTGAAGCATCGGGCATTTTTACCAATCCTTTGTTTCCTAATGGCGCGGATCCATGGCTGGAATACTGGGACGGTAACTATTACCTGACCACCACCACCTGGACGTCGCAATTAGTGATGCGTAAGTCACCGACCCTGGCCGGTCTGGCTGATGCCACGCCCGTCAATGTCTGGTCGTCAACCGACCCGGAGCGGTGCTGTAATTTTTGGGCGTTCGAGTTTCACCGCCTGAAGGGGCCAAACGGCTATCGCTGGTACATGATGTACACCGCCGGGCAGGACGGTACGCTGGATTACCAGCACCTCAATGTGTTGGAAAGTGTTGGCGACGATCCCATGGGACCATACCAGTACAAAGGCGCATTAATGCCTGAAGTGTGGAACATTGATGGCAACTATCTGGAATACAACGGCAAGCTCTATGTGATTTATTCCCAATGGCGTGGCGACACACAGCTCAATATCATTGCGGAAATGGAAAACCCCTGGACGCTGAAAGATCAGGAGCACACGGTACTGACTACGCCGGAGCTGGATTGGGAAATCAGCGGTCGCAAGGTAACCGAAGGCGCAGAAATTCTGCAGCATAACGGTCGTACCTTCATGACTTATTCAGCCAGTTTCTGTAATACGCCGGATTATAAGCTCGGGTTATTGGAGTTAACCGGTAACGATCCAATGAATCCGGACCACTGGACCAAATCACCGGAGCCTGTTTTCAGTCGTACCGAAACGGTATTCGGCCCGGGTCATAATGGCTTCTTTACCTCACCGGATGGCAGTGAAGACTGGTTGGTGTATCACGGCAATGACTCTGTTGAGCATGGCTGTAGTGCTACCCGTTCACTGCGGGCGCAGAAATTTACCTGGTCTGAGAGTGGCGAGCCGCAATTTGGTGAACCAATAACACCGGGCGTGGAAGTAGCGCCACCATCCGGTGAAAACGGCCCGCTGGTGACTCGCGTGCAGGGACAGCGTTATCAACTGGTTAACGCAACCAGTGAGCTTTGTCTGGATATCTCGCCGGACCCTGAAGACAACCGTGCAGTACAGCGCCAGTGCGCAGGTACTAATGGCCAGTGGGTACTGGATTCAACCACCGATGGCTTTATCAGACTGGCGAACCGGGAAGACAGCAAGTTCCTTGAGGTCGCAGCCTGTGCCACGGCCGATAACGCCCGTGTGCAGTCAGCGGCATGGCGCAACAACTATTGCCAGCAGTGGAAAGTAGCCGCCGGGATTGACGGCAATGTCACCCTCACTAACCGTTATTCGGGCAAACCACTGGCAGTCGCTGGTTGTTCCGCCTCGGCTAACCAGGCGGTATTACAACACAATACCGACAGCGCCTGTAACCAGTGGCAACTACGCCCGGTGGGTGAAGTGGCCCTGATGAACCAGCAAAGTGGTAAGGCCCTGGCAGTCAACGGTGACAATAATATTGAACAGCAGGCTTTTGATTATCAGGCTGAGCAAAGCTGGTTATTTGTACCCACCGATACGGGCTATTTGTCGCTGAAACAACAAGCCGACAGCGAACTCTGCGTCGGTGTGGATGCAAACCAGGTAGTGCCTGGTGCCAATGTCAGTATGGTCAGTTGCGATGAGAAAACGGCGCAATGGCGTTTAACACCGAAAGACGGTGGCGGCATGATGTTGTTTAACCGCTATACGCGTTTGCCGCTGGGCTTAACCGATTGCGGCCTGGCTGAAGGCACTAATATTGCGCAGCAGCCTGATTTGGCAACACGCTGTCAGATTTTCCATCTGCGTGAGCCACAGTAAGTAATAACGATTATAGAAAAGCGTTGTACAAAGGGGGAGTACCGAGTAGGGCGGTGCTCTCCCTTCTTTCTTTGTAAGAGTAAATGTATGACCCTGCATGATTTTCTGCCGTTTTACTGATACGCTTAAAGAAGTTAAGGGTTATCCAGGGAAAGGCATGCGCCGTTTTATTAAAGCCTCCGTTATTACTGTCATCGCTGTCATCATTACCGGCTGTGTGATTAATGTCACGCCGGGCAATCTTATTTATCAGTCGGCCAAAACCGAAAAGCTCAACCTTACCCGTTTCAAGGAACAGGCTTTTAAGGATGATATGTCGGTTGCACTTAAAGCGGTAAGCCTGACCAGCGAGCAGGGACATACCCTGCGTGGTATTCAGGCACTTTATCATGGCGCCAAAAGTAATATTTTGTTGTTTGGTGGCAACGGCATGACGATAAATGAGTCGGCCAATATTGTGCATCGGTTCGGTGCGATACCGGCCAATGTTATTTGGTTTGATTACCCGGGGGCGGGGATCAGTGACAAACCCGTTAAACTCGACCCTGAAGCGATGATGACTGACGCGCTGGCCATTTATGATTTTGCTGCCGAGAAGCTACGCAATGATAAGCCTTTTATTGTTCATGGCATCGAATTAGGCAGTGCCGTGGCGGCCAACATTGCTTTGCAGCGTAACCCGGATGGGCTGGTACTTGAAAAGCCCATTGTTAACCTTTCACAACTTATCAACGATAACTCACCGGGATGGTCCGGCTGGTTTACGCGGATAAAACTATCGCCAAAACTGGCTGCCGTCGACAACGCTTATCAGGTAGGCAGTTACAGAGGCCCACTGTTAATCCTGGTAGGAGAGAAAGATTTAACCACGCCACCTAAATACAGCCAGGTACTGTATCGCGTTTCGCCCGCCGAGAATAAAAACCTCGTGGTGGTGGAAGGCGTTGGTCATGACAAGCTGATGAAGAGCCCCATCGCTGTGGATGCCTATAAAACTTTTGTGGCCGGACTGTAAGCACTTAGCTGGTTCAACTGCAGGTGTAAAAATCTGTCAGAGGAACACGGCACACGCCGAATAGTGGTCGCACCGCCCTACATTAGCTGATAATCTAACCGCCAGGTAAGCAATCGCCCCTTGTCGCTTAAGACAGGTGGATTTACGTTGGAATATGGAAATAACACATGGCATTTAACGGCAAAGTCGAAGTGACGCCATCACAATTTGTCGCAGGTAACGCAGAAACGCGTTCAGAGGAAGAAGCCAAAAAGCTGCAGAAGCAAAAGTGGTTAGTTTTAAGCGTCACTTTTGTGGTTGTTTTTGCCGCCGCTTTAGCCTGGATTTGGTCTCGCTCAGAGATTTATCAGAGTCAGGCTATCGTTCATTTTAGCTATGCCCAGCAACATAACACCGATCAAAGCACCGTCCCGGTTGAGCAAATCACGCTGAATAATCAGCGTCTCACCAGTAACCGCGTGTTTAACGGTCTGAGTGCAAGATTATTAGCCTACGATTCATTATCGCTCAGCCCGGAACAACTGGCCGCTATGTTAAGCACAGAGGCCAATACCAGCAGTCGTATCATCAGTTTGTTTGCTACCGGTGAAGACCAAACGGTATTAAAACCGGTACTCGAACAATGGCTAAGCCTTTATCTGCAGCAGCTTTCCGCAGAGACCATCGCGAATACTGAAGAAACCATCAGCGCAGAGCAGGAAAAGATGCTGGCGCTGGAAGACAAAATAACCGCCCAACGGGCAGTCGTGCAGGCCTTTGGTGAAGAAAATAATATTGTTTCACTGGAGCGTGACGAAAACCGCGTTCTGGCGAAAATTAAAAGTAAAGGGGCTGCACTGGATGAAGCGGAGTCCATGCAGGCCGAGGCTGAGGCCGAACTGGCTACGGTCCGTCAGAGTATTGCCAATGGTGAAATGGTTTTTCACCCTACCGATAAAGCACGCATGGATGGCCTTTATGCCGTTATCGCTGAAATCCAGTCGGAGCTGGCAGAGCTGGCGGAAAACTTCACGCCTACTTACATGGATATGGATCCGGACATCGTTGGGAAAAAGCGCAAGCTTGAGGAACTAAGGAACAACTACGATAAAACGGTGGCGGAAAGCCAGCAGCGCTACCTGGAAGAGCTCAAACGAACAGTGACTTCTTCCCAGCAGAAGCAACAGCAGTTGGAAAACGAACTTAAACAACTGTCGCTTGATGCCCAGGCTTTTAATCAGAAACTCGAGGAATACGCCCGTCTCGACGGTGCTCTGGCGCAGTTACAACTACAATCGCAGACGCTGCGGGATCAACTGGTACAAGCAGAGGTGCAAAAGCCTATGCAGCCCACCATTAATATTCTGGAGCAACCCTTTGAACCGGACTTCCCCATAGCGCCACATTACTGGCGGGACTCTGCCATAGCGCTGGTGGTAGCGATTATTCTTGGTTTGCTGGCATTGCAGCTGTTCAGCTCGATTCATCGCCAGCAAGCTCCTGCGCCGACCTTTACCAGTTATAATGTGGTGCCTAACCAGGGGCTGACACTGGAGCAGCAAATGGCCGCTCATCAGGCGCTTGAACAACAGAAGGTCTCTCAGCTGGGTCATCAGCAGGCACCCATGCAATTAGGCCATGAATCACCGGTAAGCAATGCCCGGCTGCTTAGCGAAAAAGATTGTCATGGGCTTTACCGGGCCGCTAACCGGGACGGTAAAGTCGTTATTGCCTTGTTGCTTAGCGGGGTGGCACCAGAGGAATTACCTGAAGTGCGTTACCAGGACGTGCTGGTAGAAAAGGGCGCACTTAAGGTCTACGGTGATTTTGCCCGGACCCTGGACCTGACCAATGAGTGCATAGGCTTATTGTGCGAGTCAGAAAGCGACCCTGAAGCAACGGTATTGAGTAGCCGTCTGGACGCCAGTCAGTTAGACCAGATGATCATTAACGTTGCACACGACGCCGGACTGCCATACCCGGATCAGTTCTCAGTGGCTGCGTTACGCCATACCTACCTGACATTTTTAGTCGCGCAGGGCGCGCGTCTTAATGACATTGAACAGACGGCAGGTTTTGTCTCGCCGGCAGAGCTCGGCTTGTACCGGCAGGTCAATCGCAATGGTAATGTGGTGGACATCGACAGCCTGGAAACCCGCTACCCGCTGGCCTAACCAGTAAACTATGCTTACTGCTGGCAGCCGCTGGTAAAATACCCACTAAGCATTGCTGGTAGTGTCGGGCAGGGCTCATATACAATGGAAGTCCTGTTCGTTTTATTCCGGCATTGCTTTGCATAATTCTGTTTTAGCCCTGCGCCAGCGAGAGCTGGTTCATTCAACCCGCCCGTTTCTGGCCCGCGGTGGCAAGGTCGTACGCTGTGACGACTGTTTGCTTCCAACCGCCAATTGTATTTGTGAGTATGTGCCAGAGCCGCAGGCAAACAGTGCGTTTGTGTTTTTGATGTACAAAGGCGAATGTTACAAACCAACCAATACGGGGCGACTGATTGCCGATGTGGCAAAGGTGAACTACGCCTTTACCTGGCATCGCACCGAACCATCCGCTGAGTTTTTGGCGTTGCTAAACAACCCGGTCTATCAGCCGTTTATTATTTTTCCTCACGAATACGCGGAGCCTGCACGGCGGGTCCACGCAGTGCCGGCTAATAATAAAGTACCTTTGTTTATAATGCTCGACGGCACCTGGCGCGAGGCGCGCAAAATGTTTCGTAAAAGTGAGTATTTGCAGCAGATACCGGTACTGGGTATTCAGCCTCAAATGCAATCAGAGTATAAGTTGAGGGAAGCGGCTCATGCGCATCAGTTATGCACCGCAGAAGTTGGCGTGGAAGTATTAAAACTGGCCGGGGAGGCGAGTGCAGCTCAAACGTTGGCGCATTACTTTAACGTTTTCCGCCATTTTTATGTGAAAGGTAAGCCCCATCTGACCGACCACTTAAGTGCCAGTGAACTGGGCCTGAGTGAATAAAAAAAGCGCGACCAGTCACTGACCGCGCTTTTATCTGCAACGAACCTGCTTATTTCAGCTCTGCAACCAGAACCGACTTAGCGGGCAACACGAGTTCGTCAAGGTCACTGCTGAATGATTCGGGTTTCACTACTTCCTTGGCGGCAAACGTATTTTTAGCCGTTATCGCATCAGCCGTCAGAATTTGACCGACCAGTGAAGAAAAATCACCGTTGTTTAACGTCAGTGCCACCTCAGCTTCATTGGCTGGATCTAAATTAACCAGAGCAATATACACCTTGCCATCCTGGCCTTTCGCAATAGAGGCGGTGACGGCCGGTAACGATTGGTCGCCCTGTTCATACTCGCCACTGTTAATGGTGAATGGGATTGACGTGGCATCCTGAAACACCTTGTACATACCATAAACATGATAGGTCGGTGTTAGCAGCATATCTTCACCATCGGTCAGAATCATGGCCTGCAGTACATTGACCATTTGCGCGATATTGGTCATGTGCACCCGATCGGCATAGTGATGAAACAGGTTAAAGTTTACCGCGGTTAATACCGCATCACGCAGGGTGTTTTGTTGATATAAAAAGCCGGGTTCACGGTCTGGCTCGGGGTCATACCAGGTACCCCATTCGTCCACATAAAAGGCCAGTTTGCCGTCAGGGTCGTTGGCATCGAGTTTCGCGATATTATCGCTGAGGTATTTATCCATTCGATAAGTACGCTCCATGGTTTTAAACCAGTCCGTTTCGGTAAACTCAGTGGCATGCCCTTTATTCGACCAGTCGCTGTTAGGCAATGTGTAAAAGTGATAACTGATGCCGTCCATATTGCGTTCAATACTGGCGCTTAATACATCTGTCCACTTCGTATCTTCGGTATGCCCCCCGCTGGCCACCAGTTTAGGCTTTTTACCCGGTGGGGTTTTGATAAAGGTGGCGAACTGGTTATACAGGTCAACGTAATACTCCGGCGACATGTGGCCACCACAGCCCCAGCTTTCGTTTCCAATACCAAAATAGGCGATGTCCCAAGGTTCTTCGCGACCATTGGCCCGGCGTTGATTGGCCAGTGTGGAGTTTTTGTCAGAGGTCATGTACTCCACCCATTCGGCCATTTCCCGTACGGTACCGCTGCCCAGGTTGCCGTTGATGTAGGCATCCGCTCGGAGTAATTCAACAAAATCGAAAAACTCGTGGGTACCCACAGCGTTGTCTTCTTCCACTCCGCCCCAGTGAGTATTGACTTTAACCGGGCGTTTGGCTGGATTGCCAATACCGTCGCGCCAATGGTATTCATCGGCAAAGCAACCGCCCGGCCAACGTACCAGAGGCACCTTAATGTCCTTCAGGGCGTTGAGGACATCATTGCGAAATCCTTTGGTATTGGGAATATCTGAGTCATGGCCGACCCAGATACCCTCGTAAATACCCCGTCCAAGATGCTCGGCAAACTGACCGTAGATATCCTTATTAATGGTGGCTCCTTCCTTACTGAGGTCGGCAGTGATACTTACATCATGTTGTTTGGAAACACAGCCAAACGACAGGCCAACCCCGAGCAGGGCACAGGCAACTAGTTTTAACTTCATCATTACTCCTTGTTATTTCTGCACGCCTTCAGTGGTCATAATGACGCGTTTCAGGGTGCCGTCTTGGTTGTAATATAAAGGCTCAACGGCCACCGAACGACGAAAACGACCGCCGCTTGCCTTGCCGTCTTTAGGCGGCAGTGCACCGGTGTGATAAATAAAATAGCTCTTGCCCTGGTACTCAATGATGGACTGATGATTGGTCTCAGAATTACCGGCTACTTCGTTAAGGATGCCCTTATATTCCCACGGGCCATGAATGCTTTTACTCATGGCATAGCAGATCTTCTCCGGGAACTCACAGGCATAGCTGAAGTAATAATTATCGCCCTTTTTGTGCACCCAGGACGCTTCGGTGTAATTGGGCACGTCGATGGTCTTTATCTCGCCATCAAGTTCCAGCATGTTGTCTTTGAGTTTGACGTACTTAGGCATCAGGTTGCCAAAGAACATGTAGGCATCGCCGTTTTCTTCAATAAAGATTGCCGGGTCGATATCGTCCCAGTCATTTGGCGTATGGGTTGTCATATCATCAGTAATGAGCGCTTTGCCGATAGCGTCTTTAAACGGTCCGGTAGGCGAGTCTGAGGTGGCCACACCGATAGCGAAACCGGGTTTGGTTTCATCGTGGCGGACAGTGGTGTAAAAATAAAACGTCCCGTCTTTTTCTACCATATGGGAGGCCCAGGCAAAGCCCGGTACTGCCCATTCAAAATCAACGCCTTTCATGATTGGCCCGTGGGCTTTCCAGTTCACCATGTCGGTGGAGCTATAGGCCAGCCAGTCATGCATTTCGAAAAATTTATCGTTATTAGGCGCTTCGTCATGGCCGGTGTACAGGTACACGGTGTCGTTATACACCATCGCAGCCGGATCGGCGGTAAATACATCAGTAACAATCGGGTTGTCAGCACTGGCCATAGAGGCAAACAAACAGGCGAAGGCGGTGCTTAGAAGTCGTTTTCTCATGATGATCCTTAAAGATTACGAGTGTCGAAGAAACGAAAAAACCGCTACCTGAGAACAGGTAGCGGTGTATAGCTTAAGTGCAAGCCTTACTCAGGACGTTGCGAGTTGTAGATTTGCGTAACATCAGTTGCCGTCAGGGCATCATCAAAGATGTACAGCTCATCGATTTGACCGTTGAAAGCTGCATCCCAGAAGTTTGCGCCAATCGTAAAGGACGTAACCGGAGCCGGTGTAAACACATCCGGGAAGTTCTGACCTGCAAAGCCTTCTTCACCATTGATGTAGATACTCATAGCACCCTGATTATTAACCATTACCATGTGGTACCAGGTGCCGGTTTCCAGGGCCTGGTCGGTAAAGGCGTCGTACCAGGCAGTACCAGACCATACCATGGCATTGGTAGAGGCATGGTGACCACCTGGGATCATGCTGATCCAGCTATCGCTATTGGCATAGCCAAATACCACTGGGGTATAGTTGGCGAGCGAAGCGGCGTTAAACCAAACCGAGATAGCGTAGGAGTTATCTTTAATCAGGTCAGCAGCCAGCTGCACGCCATAGCTACCATCCATATCCAGCGCTCTGCCTACAATTCCGTCAGTAAAGGCTGCTTCACCGCCTGCCTGTTCGATAGTGGCACCGGTTGGTGTACCGGAACTTTGCTGGCCGGTTGCATCAGACAGGTCATCGTTATCAAAACTATAGTGAACTACCGGATCCGGCAGACCCAGTGCACGTACATTGACTTCGAAAGTTTTGCTGACACTTTCGCCTTCTAAGGTGATGGTGGCGGTTAGCACCACCAGGGCATCGTCTTCACCATTAGCGGGACGGGTCACTTCACCTTTAGTGCTAATCACATCCGGGTTCGAAGAGCTCCAGCTTATGGCTGACGCGTATGGGCCTGAGGGGCGCATTGGCAGATCAGCAATAACCGCGGTAGTGTCGCCCAGATCGAGTAATTCAGCGGCCGATGCCAGCAGTTCAGCTGTCGACAGTGGCGTAACGTCGAGGTTTTTGATTTCACCTGCGGTTAATGCCGTGTCATACAGTTTCACTTCATCAATCATACCGTTGAAAGGTACATCAAATGGGTTTACGCCCAGGGTGAACACGCCTTCGTAATCGGTAAACATATCCGGCAGACCATTGGCCTCACCGGCCAGTTCGCCATCAATATAAATACGTACAAAGCCATTGCTAACGGAGAACGCTACGTGGGTCCAGGTATCCAGTTGCATAGGCACACCAGAGATACCGTCAAACCAGGGGTTACTGCCTTTCAGTACAGAGTTACTCCACAACATAATGTTGCTGTCCCAGCTTTGCGGTACCAGACTCATCCAGCCGTTTTCACCAACATCCCCAAAGAATGCCGGGGTGAACAAGTTCAGCGACTGTGCATTGAGCCACATCGATACCGTGTAGTTATAGGAGTTAATAAAGCTGTCTGGCAGACGCACCCCATTGCTGCCATCAAACATGGCAGCCTGACCCATCTGGCCTTCAACGAAGTTGACAGTACCTTCGGTATCGGGACGCATGCCGGTTGCAGTAGCTGCCGCATAGGTGCCAGTTTCGTCAGCCAGGTTGCCGTCGAATGAGTAGTGGGCAATACGGTTAAAGGGCACCTGAGCCGGGATCACAATGGTGTAAGTCTGAGTTTGCGACATACCGTTGAGGGTAGCGGTGGCGGTTAAGGTCACCTCGGTATCGCCAGAGCCAACATTAGGACGGGTTACCACGCCAGTGTAGCTGGCATTCGGCAGTTCAGGCTCACCTTTGACTTCAATATAATCCGGGTGACTGCTGGTCCAGGTGATGTCGGCACCTTTTGCACCAATTGCTGGCAGGGTTACGTCTACGGTGGTTTCTGCAGGGAATGAGATGGCAGCCAGTGCATTAGTCAATGCTGTGGCATCATCGTTTTCCAACAGTTTACTCCCCCAGATTGCCACACCTTCTTCATTTACTGCAGTAAAGGTTGGTACAAACTGGCCGTTGTTTTCGTTGTACTGCCATGAGGATACCCCTTTAAAGGTGCCTCGACCGTCGAGATACAAACGCACTGTGTTATCCGCTTCGTAGTACCATTTACCGGTTACGTCGCCGCTAACAATATTGTAGTCTTCCAGGGTAATGTAGGTAGAAACCTTTGCCTCACGGTCGATATCGGAGCCGTGGTTAATCAGTTTGAAGGTACCAAACAAATCGGTTTCATCAGCAATATTATCGCCTTGAACCGGCACATAACGGTGCGGTGCTACGACCAGCCAGCCATCTTCATTAACGAACATTTCATGAACGCGCACGTTATGAAATTCACCAGAACCCGGGAAGCGGGTATGGAAGATAACAAAGTATTTACCGGTTTCTTCATCATAATAGGCTGAGTTATGTCCTGGTGCCATGTAGCCGTTATCGCTACCGGCTTCACCCGGGTTCACATCAAACAGGAATCCGCCCATGACCTTATTGCCATACTGCTCTATGGAAGACCAGCCGCCCGATGCGCCAATCATGTCCTGACCCAGGCTGTCTACAAATGGGCCGTCAGGATTGCGTGAACGGGCAATACGCATATTGTAGCCATCAGCGTTGTTATACCCACCAAAAGAGGTGAACAGATAGTAGTAATCACTTTCAGGGCTGTAAATCATATATGGCCCTTCAATGGCGCTATAGAAGCCACCCATGAGTTTGGTGCCGTAGCCCTGGTCTGGCAGTGCCATACCGGTTTGTGGATCCATTTCCATGATCCAGATACCACCGGAATAAGACCCGTAAACCATCCATAAGCGGCCTTCTTTGTCGAAAAAGACATCCGGGTCGATGGCATTCGGATGCACATTACCGTCGTAGTCTTCGCCATTGATGCCTGGGTTTTCTGCACCCACATGACCAGTGGTCAGGATCAGACCTAAGTCTTCATAAGGACCGTCAATATTGTCTGATACGGCTACACCCAGATAGGAACGGGATACACAGTTACCGGTATCGGGCAGCGCACAGTGATTGTAATAAAAGTAGTAACGGCCGTCGCCTAGCTGGATAACGTCCGAAGCCCAGGAACCAATATTGCCGCCTACCCAGTCAATGCCCTCAGACACTTCAGATGGATAAGTATTAAATAGTGGCGTATTAGCCGCGGCATCTTCGTTATTGGCGGCACCGGGATTTAACTGAGTCCAGTTAACTAAATCGGTTGAGCTGGCATAGGCCATATGAGAACCGAAGATATAGAAAGTGCCGTCGTCCAGACGAATAACAGAAGGATCGTGAACGCCCACTTCACTAAACGTAACACCAGTTGGAAAAGTCGGATCTGTAACACTCACAGGGGGTTCATTTTGAGGGGCCTCAACAACACCTTCAACTTTTTGTTGTGTTCCGTCTCCGCATCCACCGAGTACGGCAGAAATACTCACGGCTAACAACACTTTGTTCCATCTCATGGTTAAACCTCATCAAAGTAATATTGTATGACTAATTTAATATATCAAACAGTGTATACTATGTAAATCTGTTGTTAATAGTTAAATTTCGTAAATCAATCTAATTGATCGTAATTAATTGATTATTATATGTAAATTTTTGACTATTCAGCACTTGACTGTTAATTAAACAGTCTTGTCAATCCGGTTTGTTAAGAAATGTTAATAGATTTAACAGACTTTGTTGACACCGATTAAATCATACAATAATATCTATCGTAATCTAATCGTCCTGTTACGAAAATTAATATTTTTTTACTTTGCAGTTAACACAACTTATACAAAGGTTACTGTCAGGAGCTTGCTCGGCTCCCAGTAATGGAGGTTTACCGTATGTTTAAAAGAAAGCAACTAGCAACAGCAGTCATATTTGCGTTGGGCAGCACTCTTCTCCACGCACAAGAAGCTGATAATGCACAGGAAGAAACACCAGAAGATGTAGAGGTTATTGAAGTCTCCGGTATCCGCGCTAGTTTGAATAAAGCCATCAACATTAAGCGCCAGAATTTACAAATAGTAGACGCGATTGTGGCTGAGGACATTGGTAAATTTCCTGATAATAACGTGGTTGAAGCGCTGCAAAGGGTAACCGGGGTTCAGGTTACCGACAGGGCGTCGGGTGAAGTAAATACGGTTACCATTCGAGGTCTCTCTGATGTAACGACAACGGTAAACGGAAGAAATATTTTTACCTCCACAGGACGCTCAATAGCGTTAGCTGATATTCCTGCCGCCTTGCTGCAAAGCGCCAGTGTTTACAAAACACGCTCTGCTTCCCAACTCGGTAGCGGCCTGGCCGGGCAAATTGATGTACAAACCCAACGACCTTTCGACTTCGACGGTTCCAAAGTGGTTTTAGCAGCAAGAGCCATTGAGCAGGAACAGGCAGACTATTACGATCCAAATGTCAGTTTATTGATGAGTGATCGTTGGGAAACGGATTTTGGTGAAGTAGGTGCACTGATCAACGTCGCCTACGCCCGCACGCGGTTCCGCGATCAAAGTATCACGGCGGGTGCCATGTTGCCGTACTTCACTAAAAACGCGCCTGAGCCTTATGACATGCTAACCCGCATTCCGTCGACATTCTGGACGCCAGGTATGGAAGAAGGCCTGCCTTTTGCGGCGGGCTCAACGCTGGATGTTAACGGTGTTGACTCGGAATACTACTTGTCGCGGGATGCAATCTTCGGCGTTGATTCCTATGGTGATCGCGAACGACCTGCGGTAAGTGTGTCATTCCAGTGGGCACCAAATGATTGGTCTGAGTATTTGTTCGAGGCCTTTTACAATGGGTTCAGAACCGATAATCAAACCACGATGTTCTTTAAAAACGTAGAGCACACGTATTTATTGGATCCCACTACACCGCTAAATTTGTATGAAGGGACCAATATTGTTAAGTCCGGCTCAGCATTGGATTCACAAAACATCGGTAATAATTTTACCAGTGGTGACTTTTTCACAGGTAAAACCGATGGCTTTTTATACGCCCTTGGCGGTAACTGGTATCTCAGTGACGACTTCCAGGTTAAGTCTGAAGTTATCTATCAGACCAGCGAATACACCAATATGTTCTTTGCTATGCGTGGCGTGCCGCAATACCTGACTGGCACACTGAACTTTGATTTTAACGCCGGTGGCGGTATTCCAGGATTAGAAATTGTCGATAATCCTGATACGGCCATTGATGAGTCAGACGTGACTAACCGCGCTCTGTGGCAGACTGATGGTCTGTTTGACAACTCATACCGTGGCGAAGGCGACGCCCTAACCTTTAAGGTAGATGCTGAGCAATTTGTCTCCTTTGGTCCCATCGAGAAGATCAAATATGGTCTGCGCTACGATAAGCGTACGGCTGAAGATTACGATTATTTAGGCCCCGGTGGTAATGAAGGTCTGTCATTGGCCGACTTACCAGACGGTTTCACCTATATTAACAGTGATTTCTTTGACGGCAGAGCCAATTTCCCGAACAGCTGGGCGGCGGTAGATGCTAAATATCTGATGGCTAACCGCCAGGACATTCGCGCTTTGCATGGTTATGACGATGTCACCGACCAAACGCCTACCATCAACTTCGATATTGAAGAGGTTTCAACAGAAGCCTACATCGAAGCCGACTTTATGACAGAGCTCGGTGGTAAAACACTGGATGGTCAGATAGGGGTACGGGTAGAGCGTGCCGAGCGTGATATGGCGTTCTTTGATGCAGAAGGCAACCTTACCGGCAGTGGTGAAGGTTCAAGTACTTCGGTACTCCCGAGCTTTGTTGTGCGCTATCATCTTGCCGACGACCTGTTAGCGCGTTTCGCTTATACAGAAACCGTCAGACGCCCGGATTTTGCAGCACTTAACCCTACCATTAATTATGGATCTAACCTGACTGGCCTGGAATTAAAAACATCAACACAGGGTAACCCCGACCTGGGGCCGGTAGAGTCTGTCAACCTGGATCTGTCTCTGGAATGGTATTTCTCACCACAAAGCTCTGTTTATGCAGCCTGGTTCCAGCGTGACATCGAAGGGTTTGTATTTGACTCTAAGAGAAAAGTAACACTGCAGGGGCCTGAAGATGAACAGCCTACCGAATACGTACTGACTCAGCCCGGTAATGCTTCTGATGGTTCTTTATCCGGCCTTGAGTTAGGGCTGGTATATTTCCCGGATAATCTGCCTGAAGCTCTGGATGGCTTAGGTGTTCAGGCGAGTTACACAATGCTTGATTCGGAGCAGGATATCCCGGAATTTGAGGTTGATGAAAACGGCGAAATCTACATTTCCCGGATACTGTCCCGCAGCATGTTTGCAGTGTCGGATAAATCCTACAGCGTAGTGGCTATTTACGAGAAAGATGATTTCGACATGCGCTTATCTTATGTATGGCGTGAAGATTTTCTGAATAACTACGAAGCGGCGATTTTTGCTAATCCATTAGGCGTTTACCGTCGTCCGGAACAGAGCTTAAACTTCCAGATGAGTTATGATGTCAGTGAAAATCTGATGCTGACCTTCGACGCTACCAATCTGACGGATGAAATTTACCAAAGCTATTATCAGTATCCAACAACCAATAACTTTGGCAGCGCTATTATCAGCCGAACTTTCGCGGTGGGAATGCGTTACAGCATGTAACAACTTGCATACCTGACGTTATGAAAGCCCGATATATTATCGGGCTTTTTTGTTAATAGTATGTACATGATTAATGTTAATAGTTTCAGTCGCTAACAAATTCCATAACCGGAATATCATAATACGGCTTGTTTAAATTGTATGATGATAGTATATTTGCTATTAACATTTGGTTTGCAAATGCCGCAAATCGAGGGCTAAATTAACGGCCCTTTATCTATTTCAAACAGCCTGAATCGGTAAGGCTGCAAGTCGGAAGCGTAGTGGTATGGTTTCACAAAAGTTAACCCGGTTAGAGAAGATAGGCTTCGGCGCCGGTGATATGGCGGTAAACGTCGTAATTTCTTCGATGATGTTGATCATCACATTTTTCTACACTGACGTGTTTGGCTTAAAACCCTCAGATATGGCATTGATGTTTCTGCTGGTGCGTATTCTGGATGCGGTAAGTGACCCCCTGATGGGCATGGTTACCGACCGTTACACCAGTCGCTGGGGGCGCTATCGTCCGTATTTCCTGTTTTTATCGGTGCCCTTTGGTATTTCGGTCTTTCTGACGTTCAGTACCCCGGATGTGGATTATAACGCCAAGCTGGTGTGGGCTTATTCCACCTATATCTTCGTGACTTTGATGTTTACTGCGGTGACCATTCCGTATATCTCGTTGATTGGTGTTATGACATCCGATCCGAAAGAAAAACTATCGGCTAATGGCTATCGTTTGTTCTTCGCCAAGGTTGCGGCTTTTATGGTTACCATCATTGTGCCTTGGATGGCCGGCGCTGATTACTGGGAAGGGAATCTGGCCGCAGGCTATCAAACGGCAATGGGCCTGATGGCCGGCCTGGCCGTTGTAATGTTCCTGTTTTGCTTCTTTGCCACAACCGAACGTCTGGAACATGAGGTAGAAGAGAAGCCCTTCAGAGAACAACTGTCGCTATTATTAAAGAACGATCAGTGGTTAATTTTGTGCGGTGTGTGCGTGTTAGGAACTACCGGGTACGTAGTGCGTGGTTCGGTAGCACTGTATTATGCTAAATACTACCTTGGTGGTGATGCCGGCTTACAGTCTATGTTTCTGTCTACTGGCGTGGGCGCCGCTATTCTGGCCATGGTTGCCTCAACCTGGATCACCAAACGCTACTGTAAAGTTAAGCTATTCCGTTTCAGCCAGATGGCGGTCGGCGTACTGAGCCTGCTGATGTACTTTTTGGTGGGGCCCAATGATGTGGCGCTGGCCTTCATTCTGTTTTTCCTGATCAGCTTCGTGGTCGATTTGCACGCACCAATTTTCTGGTCAGCCATTGCTGAGGTCGTGGATTACGGCGAAAGCAAAACCGGTAAACGAGTGGCCGGCCTGGCATTCGGCGGCATTTCATTTTGCCAGAAAGCGGGTATGGGTGTTGCCGGCGCGCTGGTGGGCTGGTTACTGGCTTATTTCGAATATGAAGCGTCTGCCCAGCAAAGTGAATTTACGCTAATGGGGATTGTGCTGATGCTGACCATTATTCCCGGCGTTTTCCATTACCTGGTGGGCTGGTTAATGAATCGCTATAAAATCACCGATGACGAATATAAATCACTGTCGGCAGTGGTTCAGGCAAATCGCAAAGCGGCGATAGTCAGTGGTGACGTACAACTGGACGGTACCAGTCAACCCAAGGCCGATATGGCGCCTGGTGTGAAGTAACGTCGCAGGACATGCAACGGTTACCCAAACGCTTACAGAAGCGACGCCGGGTCTGGCTGGTGCTCAACCAGCCACCGGCGACCGCCGCTTCTTCGGTCAGGCGAACGGGATTAAACAATACAAAAATGGCGAAGCGCTATGAAGATAAATACAGTTAAACACTGGGGTCTGGCGCTGTGCGTCAGTGCCGCACTGGCAGGCCTTAACGGCTGCAGTCAACCTGCTAATCAGCAAACTCCTGAATCGACAACTCTCACCGACAGCGTGGCTGAACAGCACCCCATGTCGGCGGCAGACGCGAGCCTGTTTGATTTACAGCAGGTCAGGATAACCGATGGCCCGTTTGCCCATGCGATGCACACCAACGTAAATTACCTGCTGGCCATGGAGCCTGACAGGTTGCTCGCACCTTATTTACGTGAAGGTGGTCTGGAGCCGAAAACCGATTCTTATGGCAACTGGGAGAATTCAGGGCTCGACGGGCACATTGGCGGACATTACGTGTCGGCACTCAGTCTGGCCTATGCTGCCACCGGCGATCAGGCGTTATTAAGTCGCCTCGAGTACATGCTTGACGAGCTAAAGCGAGCTCAGGATGCAGGCAATGGCTATTTAGGCGGTATCCCGAACAGTGCGGCCATGTGGGCAGAAATCAAAGCCGGTACGATAAAAGCCGGCACCTTTAGTCTGAATGACCGCTGGGTCCCGTTGTACAACATTGATAAAATCTTCCATGGTTTACGGGATGCTTACGAGATTGCTCATCAGGAACAGGCGAAAACCATGCTGCTGGCCCTGGGCGAATGGATGCTGGATATCACCGAAGGGTTAACCGACGAGCAAATTCAGCAAATGCTGATTTCGGAACATGGCGGTTTAAATGAAGTATTTGCTGACATGGCAGCCATCAGCGGTGATGAGCGATACCTGACGTTGGCGCGCAAGTTTACCCATCAAACCATTTTGCAACCGCTGACTGAGTCCCAGGACAAACTCACCGGTTTACATGCTAATACGCAGATTCCCAAAATTATTGGTGCCTTACGAGTAGCAGAGCTGGATGACGATCAGGTCTGGGCCGATGCCGCGAAGTTTTTCTGGAATACGGTGAGTCAGCATCGCAGTGTCAGCATTGGTGGCAACAGCGTGCGCGAGCACTTTCATGATGACGACAATTTCACTGCCATGGTAGAGGACGCTCAGGGGCCGGAAACCTGCAATACCTATAACATGATGAAGCTCAGTAAAATGCTGTTTCTGAGAACCGGCGAACAACGCTATCTTGAGTTTTATGAGCGCGCTACCTACAACCATATTTTGTCCAGCCAACACCCTGAGCACGGCGGTCTGGTGTACTTTACTTCCATGCGTCCGGGTCATTATCGGATGTACTCATCGGTGCATGATTCCATGTGGTGTTGTGTGGGATCAGGTATTGAGAACCATAGTAAGTACGGTGAGTTAGTGTTTACTCACAAAAACGATGCAGTGTGGATTAACCTGTTTATGCCGGCTACCCTCAACTGGCAGGATAAGGGCGTTATTATTCAGCAGCACACCCGGTTCCCGGATGCTGACAGCGTGACGATTGAAGTCAATCCTGGAGACCAGGCGACAACCTTTGCTCTTAATATTCGTCAACCAGAATGGGCCACTGATAACCTGACTGTAGCTGTTAACGGAGATCCGGTAGATGCGCCGTTAAGTAACGCTTACCACCAGATAACCCGTGAATGGCAGGCGGGTGATAAAGTCTCGTTTTCGGTAAATCCGGATCTGCACGTCGAACAGTTACCAGACGGTCAGGATTACTATTCTGTGATGTATGGCCCGGTAGTGATGGCGACACCAGTAACCGCTTTTGCCAACGAGCAGCTTGATTTCGTGGCTGATGACAGCCGCATGGGTCACGTGGCCGCGGGACCTGTGTGTCCGCCCGAAGCTTTACCTATGATGCTTGGGGAACCACAGGCATTCCTGTCAGGCTTGCAGCGTGAAGACAGTAAGGACCTCGCGTTTAAAGCTACGGAGCACGTGGGCATTGCCGATCCCGTTGATGCCGCAGCGCCAACCTCTCTGATCCCGTTTTTCCGTCTGCATGATTCCCGTTATCAGGTATACTGGCCTCAGATGAACGAATCTGGTTTTAATGACTTCGTTGCTGAAGCGAAGTCCAGAGCGACTCTGGCTGCAGAGCTGCAGGCCAAAACAGTAGATCAAATCACCCCGGGTGAGCAGCAACCGGAAGTTGAGCATGATTTTAAGAGTGAAAGCTCAGAATCAGGTGTTTATAAGGGGCGGCACTGGCGCCATGCCAGCGGCTACTTCCAGTATCGCTTAGCTAATCCCGGATTACGGGCTGAAACATTACAAATCAGTTATTCAAAAGACGATACCGACCGTCAGTTCCGAATTCTGATTAACGGTGAAACGCTGGCTCAGGTAGCACTACCGGTCGGAACGCCGGAAAGTGACTTCTATCATGTCGACTATCCGTTAACTGAAGCGATGAAAGCGGCAGAGTCATTGGTGATCCGCTTTGAAGCAGTGCCGGACTCAATGGCCGGCGGCGTTTACGGTATTCTTTTACTCGCCGAGTAAGCGAGGTGGTTAGATAATAATACCAATCCGCATAGAAGTTTGCCCACTCAGCAAGACTGTCAGGCTTTCTGGCTAGGCTTGGTTGCACAGGTTTGGTGGTTCCAAATCAAGCAAGCGTAACAACGGCAGAAAGCCTGACAGCATTGCCCAAAGGGAGTGGCCAAAACGACTTACATCTGTGTTGCGCCCTCTGGACATAGAATAACTATGCCGCAGAGAACGCGTCGTGATCTAAGTCGTTTTGCCTCACTCTGAGAGGGTAAACTTCTATGCGGATTGGTATAACAAAGCCGGTCATCCAGACCGGCTTTTCAGGTTTTATTATGGCAAAAAGAAAACAATCGAAAGGGTCCCGTGGCAGCAATAAAAACCTCACTGAGGAAGTGCTGACTAAATTTCAGCAGCGACAGGATGTCACCGTGCTTCCTTCGGGTTTACTGTATCGCATTATTGAAGACGCTGATGGTGCCCAGCCAACGATGCAGGACCGGGTTAAGGTTCATCAACGGATCAAGCTTGGCGATGGCAGTGTTATTGATGATACCTACAAAAAAGGACTGCCCGAAGAGTATGCGGTCAGCGAAGCCATCGAAGGTTTGCAGGAAGGCTTTCAGCTAATGAATGTAGGTGCTCGTTTTGAGTTTGTCATTCCACCTGAGCTGGCGTGGGGAAAACGCGGCAACAGTGGCGCAATAGGGCCTAACGCGGTCATGATTGTGGATGCGAGAATCGTTGGTATCGAGTAGCCAGTCCGGCCCCGAAGCCGGCTGGCATATCATTACGCTAGCGGTTACACCGGCGCGTCGCTGGCTATCAGGTTTTCAGCTTTCATTTCTGCCCAGAAATCAGCGGGGATTGGGACATTCATTGATGCAACATTCTCTGCCGGCTGATGGGGTTTGCGGACCCCCGGGATAACACTGCTAACAATGTCTGGCGCCGCACAAAACTGTAATGCTGCGGTGTGTAAATCCAGCCCATAGCGCTGCGCAATTTCGTTCATCTTACTTCGTTTCTGCTTAAAGCCTTCAGGAATGGTACTACCATAATTGTAGCGTTCGGCACCGGCCAGAAAACCGTTATTCAGGGGGGAGCCAACCACAATCGTGGCGCCAATATCGGCACAGCTGGGAAACAGCTTTTGCAGCGATTCGCGGTGGTCCATCAGTGTGTATTGACACGCTGCAAGATGGACGTTGGGGTCGGCATGTTCATTGGCTGCCAGAATTGGCGGCAACGTATTTACTCCCATGCCCCAGCCTTTTATTAAGCCTTCATCGCGCATCTTCGACAACTCGGGCATAGCGCCTTCGATGGCCTGCTTCAGCAGTGTATCGTAACGCCCGTTTATATCACCGTTATCCGGCGACAGGTCGTGGATAAAGACCAGGTCGATAGAGCTCACGCCCATGCTGTCTCTGGCGCCTCGGGAGCTGCTTTGAGTATTCTGCCAACTTTTGTGGAAAGTATATATTCATCGCGGGGTTTGCGATGCAATGCCATGCCAAAACGTCGTTCACTGAGGCCCAGACCATACCAGGGCGAGGTATCGAAAAAGCGTGTGCCGGCATTCCAGGCATTTTCGGTGCTGGTTAATGCATCCGCATCGGATACCGGAATACCCACCGAGCCGCCAATAGGCGCGCCGCCCAGGCCAAAGCGAAAAGCAGGCTGCCAACGCCCAGCGGCATTTGTGGCCGATTGCGGAAGCAGTGGTGGCAGGTTTAAAGAGGATGTCCGGGTACTTGCCAATGCAGAGCCTGCGGCAAGAGAAGCAGCGCCCGCTGCCGCCGCATTGAGAAAAGACCTGCGGCTAATCATGATGAATTCCTTATCGGTTAAACGAATGCATACGCAGGTGCTGCTGAATTGTTCAGTTAAAATGGTTATAACAAGGAACCTAACACTCTGATCTATGTTACGTAAAATAAAGAACGCGCGCGAGTGACTGACAATAGCGACGCCTGGGAGTTAGCTTTTAGAGCGGATAACGCGCTACTTTGCACATTGATATAAATAACAAGTTGGTAAAGCAGAATAAAACTGAGAAATGTCAGCAAGTGTCGATATGACATATTGGTTAACTACTTGTTAATTTTTATGGGGTAGTGTATTTTTAAAAATGCTACCGGTGGCATAAAGGTGGTCAACGTACTGAAAAACGCAGGCGCGCCCTGTGACAGTGGATTTTTACGCGAAAATGGGCAGGAGAAAGCAGAATGAAGGTTGTCATCGGGATACTCTCTATCATTATGCTGCTGGGCCAGATTGACGCCTGCCGGGCGCAAACTAATGTGGCCTTCGATGGCGCGCTGGGATTTGGCCAGTTCACCCAGGGCGGCAAGGGGGGAGAGCGCTATATTGTGACCTCGCTGGCAGATGATCCTGATTCACCCCAACCAGGCACTTTACGCCATGCGTTCAAGCAGAAGGGGCCGCGCATTGTAGAGTTTGCGGTGTCCGGCGTTATTCACCTTAACGCGGAACTGGAGATTAAACACGATAATATTACGGTGCTTGGCCAGACATCACCGGTTGGCATTGTGATCACTGGTGCTCAGACATCCATTAAAGCCAATCAGGTTATTCTGCGTTACCTGCGCTTTAGACCCGGGCACTGGCAGGGCGAGGGGGATGCCCTCACTGCCCGCAATCAACAGTATATTATTATCGACCATTGCTCACTAAGCTGGGCCAACGATGAAGTTGCTTCT
>OJDQ01000055.1_pt1 | contig 58605 bp, 53 predicted proteins | sample 1592851 | NCBI WGS metagenome assembly OJDQ01 (sample SAMN05416774, study PRJEB24817) | seawater metagenome | isolation source: Sea water | place: Canada:Atlantic | collected 2013-07 | reverse complement strand
CACCTCTCTATTCGTCGGCAGCGTCAGATGTGTATAAGAGACAGCTTTGACACCGCCCACCACGTTAACAAAGACATCCTGATCGTTCATCTGCACATTGCCGTGGCGATGCATCACCGCCAGCAACATGGCTAAGCGGTTTTGTTCCAGCCCCACAGTGACTCGTCGCGGGTTATTCAGCTGCGAGTAATCAACCAGCGCCTGGATCTCAACCAGCAAGGGCCGGGTCCCCTCCCAGATAACCATTACTACCGAGCCCGGCGCCTGGCTGTCGCTGCGACTTAAAAAAATAGCGGAGGGATTTCCGACTTCCTTTACGCCTTTATCCGTCATGCCAAAAACGCCCAGCTCATTGACTGCGCCAAAGCGGTTTTTATGACTGCGCAGGGTTCTGAACCGACCGTCACTTTCACCTTCCAGCATCATTGAACAGTCAATACAGTGTTCCAGCACTTTTGGCCCGGCCAGGCTGCCATCTTTGGTCACATGGCCAACGATGAACATTGCAATGTGATGCTGTTTGGCAAAGCGGGTCAGATAAGCCGCGCTTTCCCGCACCTGAGAAACACTGCCCGGGGCCGACTGAACATCAGATACATGCATCACCTGAATGGAGTCGATAACCATGATCTGCGGCTTTTGCTTTAAAGCGAGTTCGCAAATCATTTCAACATTGGTTTCGGCCAGCATCATGAGTTTATCATCGGGTAACCCGAGTCGCCTGGCGCGCATGGCTACCTGTTGCAGTGATTCTTCGCCGGTAACATATAACGCTGATTTAGTACTGGCCTGCAAACACATGACCTGCAGCAACAGGGTACTTTTCCCGGCGCCCGGTGAGCCACCAATTAAAATTGCCGAACCGGGTACGATCCCCCCACCCAGCACCCGGTCGAGCTCTTTGAGACCAGAGCTAAAACGAGGTAAGTCCTCAACGTTAATTTCGTTGAGGGTCTGAATCTGACTGTGGGTCTGACCGGCATAACCGGCAAAGCTCCCTTTGGCCGGAGATTTAGCCGGACTTACCACAAACTCCGAAATGGTATTCCAGGCTTTACATTCGCTGCACTGGCCCTGCCAGCGCGGGAATTCCGCGCCACAATCAGAGCATACAAAAGCTGTTTTTCGTTTCGCCATAAATCAATTGGTTTCTGCAAATATAAGTATTATGATTTCGTTAACAAGGATGTGCTTCTGTTTACAGAACTCATCACTTAGGGAACAGCAGAATTACCTCCACGTTAATGTAGTCAGTTATTTTGCCGATAAGTCGTTAATATACTAAAAAGCCGTCAGGGACACAGCAAAACCTCGCATGAATCAGGATTTATCGCAGTACGCGCAAATAATAGAACAACTTAAACCGATGGTGAAAGAACCTGAGTTCAATCAGGTGCTTCAGCAGGTTGCGTCGCATGTTCCCAAAGAAAAGCGCTTTCTGATAAAAATGGAAGTAAAGCGTCTGGCGCGCCCCTGTATGCGGGCAATCGATTTGCGCGGTCAGGTAGATGGTGAGTGCCGACTGTATGAATACGACGGAATCAAACATTACCTGGACGATGTAGCCATTGAGGTGTTCGAACAACAGGTACGAATGTTCGGCTTATACTCTTTTGGTGTCTACGAGGCGGTACTGGCCACAGAAAACAATTTTCGCGTGATCCGCGAAAAGGCCGAGGCCCGCAACGAACAGGACGTCGAAATACCGGATAAAACCAGTAATAGTGTTTCTCAGTTTGATGTGCCTAATATCAACCTGTTGAGCTATGCAAAGCGTAACGAAGAGCGCATGAACTTTGCCGTGTCGCTGGAAGTGTTTACCGAGACCAATAATAGCCTGCGGGCAACCAGCGTGGATATTTCCATCAAAGGCATGAAAATCAAGCTTTCCAAAGAGCAGCTCTTTAAGCCCGGAGAAAAGATTGGCGTTTATTTCCGCGGCCTGGAAACCGAATACTCGCTGGACAAGAAAATGGCTATCAAATATCAGGTAGTCAGCATTTCCCGTAAAAAGGAATTTCAGTTTCTGCAAATGAAACGGTTGCAGGATGCCCCGAATGGCCATTTCGATCAATTTATCGATAAGTTTATCCACGGCAATAAACGGCGTTACAAAGTCAATATGGATAACACCATAGACGCCATAATCAATAAGTCCTGTGAACAATATTTTTCGCCCAGCTGCCCTTCTCTACCGGTGTTTATCGAAGTAAAGGAAGGCCGAGCACGGGCACGCTTTGCCATGGCCAACGATTTAAACCGTCATATCCTCAGTTACTGGAACGACGAAGAAGATGAATTACGCCTGGGGTATTTACTGACCGGTGACCGCTTAAAACAATTAATTCAAAGTAAACACGAATCGCCCGCGCTGTATGTCTACAGCTTTAATCATATCCAGAACGGCAAGGTCTATTTTTACTCGGCGTCCAGCGACGAACTGGCCCGGCACCCGGCGCTTAGTGACTTATTCATTGGCTTTGGCTCCAGAAAAGTCAGTTGGCGTGTTTTCAAAGTCGGCATAGTGAAAGTATCCGCCAAAGATGCCTATGCCCCGCTGTCGTTACCCGACGATGTGGGCACCAAAGTGAAGCGCCAGAATGCCAGGCCCGCCCCTCGCCTGATGGCGAGATTGCAAAACCTGGCCTATGCGGTGCAGGTCACCGATATTACCTCTGACCGTGAACAACTGCAGTTTAGTCAGGTTAAAATTGACCGCGCTCAGTTAAAGGCGTTAAAGCTCTTTGGCCATGCGCGCAATCGCCCGCCAGGCGAAATTAAAGCCTTCCGTTATAAGTTCCAGGAACAGCGCATGGAAACCCGCTACCTGCTGCGTACTGCGGTTCAGGTGGTGGCCAGAGGACAAACGATTAACGGTATCAGTGAAGATATCTCCATTAATGGTCTGCGCATAGAAATCGATGGTGAGTATCATGGCGATCTGAATATGCGGGTCATGGTCAGTCTGCCCAAATTACAGGAGCTGACCAGCAAATTTGACGTCAGTAATTTGCACTACCGGGTAGTTCACATCAGTGGCGATAAAAACGTGCTTCATGTGCGATCCGTTGCGGGTGATGATGGCCTGCCGGCACGCCGCTTCTTTACCGAGTTGATCAAAAGTAATAAATCGTCACTGAAAACTTATCCCGATGAAGAAGAAATCCCAGGCATTGGCCATGCTTTACGCTGTATCAATGCCAAAACACCGTCAACACTGGCGTTTGTATTATCAAAAATCAGCGGACGCTATTTACCCCAGGTTGGCGTGCTGGGCAAAGACGCCAATCCGCGCTTAAAAACCCTGTTCAGTCATTTTGCCGAACAGCGCAAAATGAACCTTGAAGTGTTCTTTCGCGATCGCACCCTCGACTCGCCCTTTATCCAACACGCTATCAAACAGGTTAAAACAGAGCATCAACCGGTTACCCGCGAAATTTTTATCGCCTTCCGACCAGCTGAGAAAGAACCTGCCGATGCCATCGACGCTCGCTATGAGCACCGCTTCAGTTCAGAAGAATCACGCCAGCAGTTTATCGAAAATGCCCTGACAACTGGTCAGTTCATTGCCATGACGGTTACTGTAACGGTGACCGGTAAACCCGATCTGGAAATGCTGCAATCGGAAATAAACTATATCGGCGTTTACGCAATTCACCGCGCGAAGGAGCTGGAAGAACGTTTGTGGAGTATCGGTGCTTGCGTACATGCGGTGGATATAACCGACCAGGTGTTACTGCGGTTTGGTTTTGATGAACACAGAATTGCCGATAATCAAAAAACACCCAGTCAGCACGCCATTGAGCCTGGCGGCATCAAGGCGTTACTGAAAAGCTAAACCGGCTAACCTAAATAAGCCAGCAAGGTATCCAGGCCTGAATATCGAATGGCGACATCGGCCTGAGCATTCACCACAGGTTTCGCTTCAAACGCCACCCCTAGCGCCGCTACCCCCATCATTTTCAGGTCGTTAGCTCCGTCGCCCATGGCCACCGTTTGCGTAAGCGGGATATCCCAGCGCTGAGCCAGTTCCTGCACGGTTTCCGCTTTAATCTGTGCATCCACAATACCGCCTACCACGTGGCCGGTAAGTTTACCATCCTGCGCCTCAAGCACATTAGCCCGGGAAGCATCCAGCCCGAGACGATTTTCCAGATAGCCGGCAAAATAGGTAAAGCCGCCCGATGCAATGGCAATTTTCCAGCCATGCCGCTTTAACACAGCCAATAAATTTTGCAGCCCGGGCATTAACGGAATACTGTCGCGAATTTGTTTCAGCTGACTAACTTCCACGCCACTCAGACAGCCCACCCGTGAACGCAGGCTTTCAGCAAAATCGAGCTCGCCGCGCATGGCTTTTTCTGTCACGGCGGCCACCTGCTCACCCAGGCCCGCGAGCTTGGCGATTTCATCAATACACTCAATTTGGATCACCGTTGAATCCATGTCCATCACCAGCAGCCCTGGCTCAGATAATCGAGGGGTAACGCCTCGCAAAGCGACTTCACAATGACAAGCCTGCGCTGCCGCGTCAGTCAAATCATGAATCGCCCGCGGATCAGCATCCACTGATTCCACGTCAAAACAGACGGTACTTTGCGCGAGCAAACCACTGTGAGGGTGTAATGTAAAACTTCCCAGTTTAATGGCCGGTGACAGGCGTTGGGCAATCACAGCAAGCTGTTCCAGCGTGAGTGCCGGCGCACAAACAATAAGTTGCTGAGGTGATTGTTGGTGTGCCTGAGCGGCCAGGCTGGTGTAGGATTGATCCCAACGAAGATTCTGATATTCTGCCAACGCAGCGGTAAGAAAAGCTGCACTGGTTAATTGTTCTGTACTAAGCGTTGTTAATTCCAAGGGCCGGGTTCTCATTACTTGAGTTAGCGAATAACCCGATCCTAACGGATAGTCAGCGTTTGGGAAATGCATAGTTAGACTAAGTTGCACATTTTTAATCTTAAAAAAGGCATTGCATTGCGCCGTATTACCTTCTCTACTGCCCACCGGCTTATTATTATGACCATGCTGATAACCGGTCTGTGCATTGCCGCGATGGTTGCCGTAACCTCACAATCCGGCCACTTATCCTCTGCAGAGGATCCCCTGGGGCATCATTATGTGCGGCTCATTCGCCCCGCAGTGGCAAGCCTTAATCAGGCGGAAATGGATCGTATACTGGCCAGCATGGCCGAGGATGAGCACATCCTGCGGGCGACTGTTTTCTCAGTAACCGGCGATCGGTTAGCCCAGCAAGGCATTAAAACGCTATTACCGCAACTGATGAGAGAAGAGCCGCTTCGCACCAGCGCAATGATACCTGTTGAACAGGATAATCAGGTGATTGGTTATTTACAGTGGGTGCGGGAACCAAATAAATCAAAGTAGTTAGCCGAAGTGCGCTCAGCCACTTCAGCCAGGGTAACGCCTTTTAGTTCGGCCAGGGTGTTGGCAACCTCACCAATAAATTGAGGTTCGTTGCGAACGCCTTGTCGGCCTGCCATCGGCATATCCGGCGCATCGGTCTCCAGCAACAGGTGGTCTAGCGGTATGCCCGCCACGGTTTGCCGGGTCTTTTGCGCTCTTGAATAGGTAATGGTGCCACCAATCCCCAGCTTAAATCCGGCTTCAATATACTGCTGTGCTACCTGCTCACTGCCAGAAAAAGCATGCACCACACCGCCGTGCTGAAAGCGGCATCGCTTTAACGACTCAAGTAACAAATGGTGGGAACGGCGATGATGCAGGATCACCGGCAATTGCCACTCGTTGGCCAGTTGCAGTTGCGCCTCAAAGAATGTCTGCTGCTCATCTACGGGCGTTTCAACAGCACCGTCTATGCCAATTTCACCAATCGCTAGCGGGGCAATGGTGGTAGCTTGTAGCCATTCTCGCAGCGCATTGATTGCCTGCTTGGGGTTATCGGGAAAGAAATAAGGGTGCCAGCCAAAAGCGACATCGAGCTGCTCATGTTCAGCGGCCATTTTGTGCTGGCGTTGCCAGCCTGCCTGAGTCGTTCCCGGCAGCAATATTCGCTGAACGCCATTTTCAAGCGCTCTGTGCAGCACGTCCTGCCAGTCTGGTTCAAACTCAGGGAGATCCAGATGGCAGTGTGAGTCAATCATCAGTCACCGTCAGGCTAAGGCATGAGGCGCTGAGTGACCCAGCGGTTATCGGCCTGTTTGGTGTATTCGTAGCGGTCGTGTAAGCGATCTTCTCCGCCCTGCCAGAATTCAATTTGATGGGGAACAACCCTGAAACCGCCCCAGAAATCCGGTAGCGGGATCTCTTTCTTAGCAAATTTCTCTTTCATCTGATGAAATTGAGTCATCAGCAGCTCGCGGCTGGAGATCGGCTGACTTTGTTGTGATGCCCAGGCGGCCAGCTGTGAATCTTTTGGCCGGGATAAAAAGTATCTGGCGTTTTGCGCCGTGGTAAGCTTCTCTGCCGTGCCACAAATACGCACCTGTCTCTCCATGAAAAACCACGGAAAATGCAACGAAATACGCGGATTCTCACTGAGCTCTTTGGCTTTACGGCTGCCCAGGTTGGTGTAAAACACAAAGCCTTCGTGGTCGTAATCTTTAAGCAACACGATCCGCTGAGATGGCTGACCGTCAGCATCTACCGTGGCTACCGTCATGGCGGTAGGATCCGGGATACCCGCATCAATTGCCGCGCCCAGCCATTGCTTAAATAACTCTACCGGATGATCAGTTAAGTCGTTGTCGGTTAAATGCCCCTGACTGTACTGACGACGCATATCAGCAATACTCATACCTGTCACCTGCTTACTTAATCTTCACCATAACCGAGCGAACGCAGTGCTCGTTCATCGTCGGCCCAGCCCGACTTCACTTTCACCCACAGTTCGAGAAAAACCTTATTGTCGAACAGTCGTTCCATATCCAGTCGCGCCTGCTCACCTATGGTTTTTAAGTGTTTACCGCCTTTTCCGATCACCATGCGTTTTTGCGTTTCACGTTCCACCAGGATCAGGCCATTTATCCGGTATACGCCGTTTTCACCCAGCTTGAACTGTTCAATTTCAACCGTGGTTGAATAGGGCAACTCATCACCGGTGTAACGCATAAGTTTTTCGCGAATAATTTCGGCTGCCATAAACCGGCTTGAGCGGTCGGTAATATAGTCTTCCGGAAAATAAAACTCGCTGGCGGGCTGACGTTGACGAACCAAATCGCGCAGAACTTCAACCTGTTTACCTTGTTTCGCGCTCAGTGGGATAATTTCCTCGAACTGATGTTTTTGCGCCAACACCTGCAAATGGACGATTAAGGCCTCCGGTTCGGCCACCTTATCCTGCTTGTTAACCACCAGGATACAAGGCAAACCGGACTGTTGTACTCTGGACAGCACCAATTCATCGTCGCTGGTCCAGCGCGTCCCTTCCACTACGAATAGTATGAGGCTCACTTCCCCCAGCGAACTGGTGGCTGCGCGGTTCATTAAGCGGTTGATTGCACGTTTTTCTTCGCTGTGTAAACCCGGAGTATCTACATAAACCGTCTGACAATCATTTTCGGTATCAATACCTAAAATACGGTGCCGGGTGGTTTGTGGCTTACGTGAGGTAATACTCACTTTTTGGCCGAGCAGACGATTTAACAGGGTGGACTTGCCTACATTGGGGCGGCCAACAATGGCAACTAATCCGCAGCGGGTGTTGGCTTCTGGCAGCTCAGGAATCGGCTGGTCAGTCATTTTCTAGTTTCTCCAGCGCGTTCCGTGCGGCTTGTTGTTCGGCTTTACGCCGACTGGTGCCCGTCCCTTTCATGGGGTTACCCAATGAGTCAATCTGACAGTGCACCACAAAAGTTTGGTCATGATCCTTGCCGCTGATGTCTACCACTTCATATACCGGTAATGGCAGTTTGCGGGATTGCAAAAACTCCTGCAGGCGGGTTTTCGCGTCTTTTGGATGCTCGTTCGGATCGAGTTTTTCGATGCGGCTCTGCCACAGTCGCAGAATAACGTCTGCGGTAGTGTCCAGGCCGGCTTCCAGGTAAATAGCCCCCAAAATGGCTTCCATCGCATCGGCAATAATCGAACTGCGCCGGTGACCACCGCTTTTAAGCTCTCCGGGTCCCAGTTTTAATAGTTCGCCAACGTCTGCCTCACGGCCAAGCTCTGCCAGCGTGTCACCCTTTACCAGGGTGGAACGCATGCGCGTCAGCTTACCTTCGGGTACAGTCGGAAAGCGTTTAAACAGGGCCTGAGCGACTACCATGCCAAGCACTGCGTCGCCCAAAAACTCAAGGCGTTCATTATGTTGTTTCGCCGCACTTCGATGAGTCAGCGCCTGCTGTAGTAACTCAACATTGCTGAACTGGTACCCCAGTCGTTGTGATAATCTGGCATAGCGATCGATACCGATCATTAGTGAATGCCACCTACCCGGCTAAATCGAACGCCTGAAGGCACCCAGGAAGGCAACCAGCTGTCAGGTGCGCGATCAAATTCAAAGCTGATCCAGATAGCCACGGCTTTACCCACCAGATTTTCATCCGGCACGAAGCCCCAGTAGCGGCTGTCACGGCTGTTATCACGATTATCACCCAGTACAAAGTATTGGTTCTCTGGCACAATCCACTCGTTCATCTTTGTACCTGGCTGGGTGTAAAATTTGGACGGATGGGCTTCTGAAATCGGATGCTGTAGAATGTCGTGTTCTACTTCACCAAGCGTTTCAGTGATACGTTTCAGGGGGGCCAGGTTTTGGACAAAGTCACCACTGCTAACGAATTGTTGTGGCATGGCTTTAAATTCTGCACAGTTCTGGCCTTTATCGCAGGCTGGCTTAATGAAAACCTGCTTGTCGCGGTAAATAACCGTGTCGCCCGGCATCCCAACAACGCGCTTAATATAGTCTATACTTGGTTCCTCGGGATATTTGAAAACGACTACGTCACCACGTTCCGGAGCGCCGGTTTCGATAAACTTATGGCGGAATACAGGGTCTTTTAAGCCATAGGCATATTTTTCAACCAGGATAAAATCCCCTACCAGTAACGTTGGCATCATGGAGCCTGACGGGATCTGAAACGGCTCATACAAAAAAGAGCGCAGTACCAGCACGAATGCGATAACCGGGAAAATTTGCTGTGCCGTATCAACGATATAAGGCAGTTTTTCCTCGGGCGGTAAGGCCGATTCACCGTTGCCGGATAAGGTGACTCCCCGGGCTTTCCTTTTGGGCGCAAAAGCAATTGCATCCACCAGCCAGATTAATCCTGAACCCAGGGTTAAAATCACTAACAAGATTGAAAAATAATTCGCCATTACTTAGATACCTTAAGTATTGCAAGGAAGGCGTCCTGTGGCAGTTCCACATTACCCACTTGCTTCATCCGTTTTTTACCTTCCTTTTGCTTCTGCAGCAGTTTCTTCTTACGGCTCACGTCACCACCATAACACTTGGCAATAACGTTCTTCCGCAATTGTTTCACAGTGCTGCGGGCAATAATGTGGTTACCGATGGCGGCCTGGATAGCGATATCAAACATCTGACGCGGAATTAATTCACGTAGTTTTTCCACCAGATCGCGGCCTCGGTACTGTGCATTTTCACGGTGGGTAATTACTGCCAGGGCATCTACCCGTTCACCGTTAATCATGATATCCAGTCGTACCATGTCTGAGGATACAAACTTCTTAAAGTTGTAATCCAGCGATGCGAAACCGCGACTGGTAGACTTTAACCGGTCAAAAAAGTCCAGAACCACTTCTGCCATGGGCAATTCGTAGGTTACCGCAACCTGTTTACCATGGTAACTCATATTGGTCTGATTACCGCGCTTCTCAACGCACAGGGTGATCACACTACCCAGGTACTCCTGAGGTACCAGAATATTAGCCTCAACCATAGGTTCGCGAATTTCTTCGATGTCGTTGACTGCCGGGAGCTTTGAAGGGTTATCCACCTGCATTACGGTACCATCGGTTTTAAGTACTTCGTAGTTTACCGTAGGTGCCGTGGTAATAAGATCCAGATCGTATTCTCGCTCCAGGCGTTCCTGAATAATTTCCATGTGCAGCATGCCCAAAAAGCCTACCCGGAAACCAAACCCAAGGGCAGCAGAGCTTTCCGGCTCATAGAACAATGAGGCATCATTCAGACTCAGTTTGGCCAGTGCATCACGAAAATCTTCATAGTCATCAGAGCTTACCGGGAACAGACCGGCATAAACCTGTGGTTTGACTTTTTTAAAGCCCGGTAACATTTTATCAGCAGGGGCCTTGGCCGTGGTGATGGTATCGCCCACAGGGGCACCGTGAATTTCTTTAATACCGGCAATAATAAAGCCTACTTCACCAGCTCTTAACACCTTTCGTTCCAGCGGTTTAGGGGTAAAGACACCAATTTTATCGGCCTGATGCACCTGTCCGTTTGACATGATCTGGATCTTGTCTTTAACGTGCAGTTCACCTTCAACGATACGCACCAAAGAGACCACGCCCTGATAGTTATCAAACCAGGAATCAACAATCAGCGCTTTAAGCGGCACATCAAGAGCCCCTTCCGGCGGTGGGATCTGCTTAACAATAACTTCCAGCACATCTTCAATACCAATGCCGGTTTTGGCCGAGCAACGCACGGCTTCAATAGCATCAATACCAATAATATCTTCAATTTCTTCTGCTACGCGCTCAGGCTCGGCTTGCGGCAAGTCGATTTTATTCAGTATCGGCACCACTTCCATGTCCATATCGATGGCGGTATAGCAGTTGGCGACGGTTTGCGCTTCAACGCCCTGCCCGGCATCAACCACCAGCAGCGCCCCTTCACAGGCCGCCAACGAACGGGAAACTTCATAACTGAAATCTACGTGGCCGGGCGTATCAATGAAGTTCAACTGGTAAGTTTCACCATCACGGGCTTTATAATCAAGGGTCACACTTTGCGCTTTGATGGTAATTCCCCGCTCTCTTTCCAGATCCATGGAGTCAAGAACCTGTGCTGCCATTTCACGTTCGGTCAGTCCACCACAATGTTGGATCAGACGGTCTGATAAGGTCGACTTACCATGGTCAATGTGCGCAATAATAGAGAAGTTGCGAATGTGCTTATGCTGCATAATGCTTGGAAATTACCTGCAAATTTTTACGATTATACGTCTGGCGGGTGATAAACGATTACTGTGACGTGTTCAGCCAGACACCTTTAAGGGTGCGGATTTTACCTACTTATTGCGCTAAAAGCGAATATCACAGCAACAATTCATCGTCACGGCGTGCAAACAGCACACCGCAGCGCTATGCAGGGTGTGATTTATCGGTAACCCGATTAACGATGACCGGCTCAAACCGGGCGTTTTTAGCCCGTGCCAGATAACCAGACACTAACCGCACACTGCCTGCTGATAGCAGCACTGACAGGGCAAACACCGTCAGTTCATGCCAGTCTGTCAGTTGGTTCAGTCCTATTACGCCGCCAATCAGTGTAACCAGCGGCATGATGTAAACCAGCCAGGAAGCCAGCAGGACTTTTTGCTCCGGAATGCCAATGATCACCCGGTCTCCCGCTTTGAGCGACAAAGGGCTGCGCATTGTCAGCGTTTGCGTACGGGGGGTAAAAGCTTTGGCTACCGCACTGGTACCACAATCATCGCTCACCTGACACTGACTGCAACCGGTCTTCACGGAGGCACTGACTGTGACCAGATCTTCTTCCACGCCAATGACAGTAGCCGTCTCGGTAATCATTGACTTACTCTCCCGCCGCGCCAATGGAGTGGGCTATCTCATAAGCGGTTTGAGGCGGAATTTTACCAATAATGGTGATTTGCACCTGACCATTGGATAACGATAAAAATGTGTTGGTTGAATGGCGTAACACAACATCTGAGTCGAGCGAGTCCTGAGCAGGCTGCACGTACACCGATACATCTACCATCCCATCACTGAACAGTTTGTACTCTACCACCTGACCGGTCATAGCCAGTCGCCGGGTTTCACGTTTGATTTCTTCCATACCTACGGGCAAAAACTTGACTTCCCACTGGTGTTGGCGGGGTTTGGGTGTCATGGCTACTGCACCGGGCAAAGCCTGCCGATTGATCCTGGAAAAATACGACGAAGGTTGTTCACTAACATTCACTGCAGTGACCTGAATTTGCTCCAGCAACGACCCCTGTAAATCCACCATATCCAGCTTGAGTAACATGCCGGTTTCTTCATCCAGCCAGACCTGGTAATTATAACGTTTGTTATCGCGACTGACGATACGTAATTGCTGAGCGGCGCGGCCGGAAACCCGGGTGCGGCCAATCGTAATAAACTGATAGGCATCAGCCAGTGCTGACGGGTTGTACAATAAATCGCTGGGTAGCGGACCACTGATAGCGCTGGCATAAATACTGTAAGGCTGAACGTCAGGTTCAAAGACACTGACGACGTTGCCCAGGCGAATCATTTCCTGGCCGGGTCCGTTTTGCAGGTTGAGCTGCTCGGCCTCCAGTCCATCTTCGAGCACGGCATGGCGCCATAGATAGGGAGTCATTTCCTGGCCAGCTCTGGTCAGTACAAAAGAGACTTCAAAATTGGATTTACGGTTAATTTCAGCCAGTCGCTCCAGCCATTCTAATCCGTTCAGATTCTGGCGCTGAAGCTTTGCACCTGCCGCTTCTGATTGATCCGCTTCCGGCTCAGGAGCCGGGCTGTCTTCCTGGGCGACAAGAGTGGCAGGGACACAGGAAATTAGGGTAGTTAGAAACAACAAACGCACTGCCCTGGCAGTGCGTTGCTTTACGTCAAATAATGCTTGCATAGTGATTAAGGCTGATTAGGTTCAGATTCCGTGGCCTGTTGAGATTGCTCTTCCGCCTGCTTCAGCTTCAGTTGCTGTTCGTGATCGGCAAGCAGCGCATTAATCTGACGACGCTTTTGTAATAACGCATCAGTGTCATCTGCACGATTGTTCGGCACAATGTTACTTTGCTCGAGGCTAACCGGCGCCATACCTGTTTGTGGCATCCCCGGAATAACCGGCGTCTGGAACGTCGTAAACGGTTCGTCCGCGGCTGGTTGCTGGTTGACCTGCTGTACGCCCAGAATCACTGCGGCAGCCACGGATGCTGCAACGGCAAGCTGTCCTGACTGGCGAAGTAATGGCACCACCTTGTTAACGACCGGAAGTGATTTCCATTTAGACTTCGGCGCTAACACTGTAGGTTCCTGCTCAAGCGCGGCGGCAACCTGGGCAGTAATGTCGAACTCCGGCATGACTGACGCTTCTTTCCGTAAGCCACTACGGATTACATGGTAGCTACGCCATTTTGCCAGTGATTCACTATCGTTTTTAATGCTGTCAACAAACCCGTTGTCATCGAGTTCGCCGTCCATAAAAGCCGATAATTTTTCGTGTTGCTGCGTCATAAAGTACTTTTCCTGGTTACGCCTGTATTACTTTTCATCGTTATAAGGCAACCTTGTCAAAATCTACTGTACCTGATCCCGGGCCCAAAGCTCAATATCAGGTTTCAAGTAATGGTTGAATGACCTTATCAATAGCTTCCCGTGCTCTGAATATCCTGGAACGCACCGTTCCTACAGGACAAGCCATTACATTTGCAATTTCTTCGTAACTCAGCCCCTCGATCTCCCGCAACGTAATTGCCATCCGTAAATCGTCAGGTAATTTCTCCATTGCGCGAAACAAAGTCGCCTCCAATTCATCCGACAGTACGCTGCGTTCAGGAGATGAATGCTCCTTTAACGCATCACTGCCATCATAATAGTCCGCTTCTTCAGCATCGACATCACTCGCGGGCGGTTTACGCCCGATAGCCACCAAATAATTTTTGGCGCTGTTCACCGCTATGCGATATAACCAGGTGTAAAATGCGCTGTCGCCCCTGAAATTGGGTAACGCCCGATACGCTTTAATAAACGCATCCTGCGTGACATCCGCCACATCACCGGTATTTTTCACATAACGCGAAACCAGGTGCATCACTTTATGCTGATAGCGCGTTACCAGCAGATTAAACGCGTTCTTATCGCCTTGCTGGACACGTTCAACCAACTGTTGATCAGTTATCTGCTCGCTCATTCGAGCCATTTCTCCTACCGACTAATTTCCAAATAGCTCATGCAAGCACTTGAGTAGACTTCACGTATTTTAAAAAGTTCGCAAAGAATATGATCTTTTTTTCTTTTATTAAGCTAAACACCCAGAATACCGGTAAAATAATTGCCAAAATAACGAATAGAGGCGTTTATTCTTTTACGTTTGCGCCGAGTTTGATTAGACTTTCCGAAAATCACGCATTGTGACCCTTACATTACATGAATTCAAATGCTTCTTCATCTGTAACACCAGAACAACCTGCCGACGCCAACGTTGAGCACAGTTGTGATGTCTTAATTATTGGCTCAGGCGCGGCGGGCATGAGCCTTGCGTTATCACTGGCCAATTATTGTCGCATTATTCTGCTGAGCAAGAGTGATTGTAACGAGGGCTCAACCCGTTACGCACAGGGCGGCATCGCGGCAGTCTTTGACGAACGCGACTCCATTGAATCTCATGTGGAGGATACCCTGGAAGCCGGCGCCTATCTGTGTGATGAAGACGTGGTGCGATTTACCGCTCAAAATGCCAAAAGTGCCATGGAATGGTTAATTAATCATGGCGTGCCCTTCGACCAGGAGCAATCTGATACTGGTGAAAACCGTTATCACCTGACCCGCGAAGGCGGCCACAGCTTCCGCCGTATTCTGCATGCGGCTGATGCAACCGGTGAGGCCCTGCAGATTACCCTGAATGAGGCGGTTTCCCAACATCCCAACATTCACATATTCGAGCGTTATAACGCCATTGATATGATTAAGAGCGAGGAAAACCCTAACCGCTGCAAAGGCGTGTATGTGTGGAACCGCAAACGGGAACAGGTGGAAGTGATCCGCAGCCGGTTTATTACCCTGGCAACGGGGGGCGCAAGCAAAGTTTATCAGTACACGTCAAACCCCGACATCGCCAGCGGCGATGGTATTGCCATGGCGTGGCGGGCCGGTTGCCGGGTCGCTAATATGGAATTTAACCAGTTCCACCCTACCTGTTTGTTTCACCCCCAGGCGCGTAACTTTCTGATTACCGAAGCGCTGCGCGGTGAAGGTGCTTGTCTGGTGCACGCCGACGGCACGCCGTTTATGGAAAAATTTGATGAGCGCAAAGACCTCGCCCCGCGGGATATAGTGGCGCGTGCCATCGACTACGAAATGAAAAGACTGGGCGCCGACTGTATGTATCTGGATATTAGTCATAAACCCGCCGACTTCATTGTGAAGCATTTCCCCAACATTTACCGTAAATGCCGCTCACTGGGCATTGATATCACCCGCGAAGCCATTCCGGTGGTACCGGCGGCTCACTACAGTTGCGGCGGCGTAATGACGGATTTGAATGCGCGCACCGATCTCGACAACGTTTACGCTGTAGGTGAAGTCGCTTATACCGGGCTTCACGGTGCAAACCGAATGGCCTCTAACTCGTTACTCGAGTGTATTGTGTTTGCCCGCTCGGCGGCCGAGCATATTCTGTCGCGACTGGATGAATCACCGGCTGAGGAGTCTATCCTGCCGTGGGATGAAAGTAAGGTCAGCGACTCTGATGAAGAAGTCATCATTCAGCACAACTGGCACGAGCTGCGCCTGTTCATGTGGGATTACGTAGGCATTGTACGCACCACAAAACGGCTGGAAAGAGCCATTCGCCGGATTAAACTGCTGGAGCAGGAAATCAGCGATTACTATTCCAACTTCCGGGTCAGTAATAATCTCTTGGAACTGCGTAATCTGGTGACAGTTGCAGAACTGATTGTACGCTGTGCCATGCAACGCAAGGAAAGCCGCGGCCTGCATTATAACCAGGACTTCCCCGAACGGAACGACACAGCAACGCCATCGATCCTAACGCCTATGCCTTCCAATACATCACCGCAACCCGGTGATCTCACCAGTTTCGAGCATTAAGTTTGCCGCGCTGGTGCAGTCAGTCAATGTGACCGGTGAAGTAGGTTTCGCCCTGCTCCCGGTCGCTTGATACCAGTGAGAAGCGCAGCTGATCATCGTTATGCTCTGTCAGCAATGAGGCTTTCGCAGGCACAAACATTGGCTGTTTAAACGCAATTCGCACAGTACCATCGGTCAGCGGGGATTGCTTATCCATTGTCGAAATCGCCTGAGCTGCACTGTACATACCATGCACAATCGCTCGTTTAAAGCCAAATAAGCGGGCCGTCAGGGTACTCAGGTGAATCGGATTAACGTCGCCAGACAAGCGTGCGTAGCGTCGCACCAGCCTGGCGCTAAAGGTCAGGTAACCGATGGCTGTCGCATTTACTCCGGGGGCCACAATCTGACTTTCATAGGCGGGCAAAGGGCCAGGTTTTACTGTGGTTTGCATCAGATAAGTGCCTGTTGCACTGTACACCCGTTTACCACGCTGATTGCCGGTCACGGTCACTTCAACCGCTAATCCACAGCGATGCTGGTAAACCACACCAAACCGGGCCACCAGCTCACAGGGGATATCGGTGCGGCATTCGGCGTACTCCTCCACCCGGTTTTGTAGATGCACCAGCCCGAGCAGTTTGAACGGACTTTTAGCATGGGCCAGTAAGCGCAGTTGCAATGAAAGCCCTCGTACCTGCCAGTAAAAAGGGTGCATCAGGGTTGGGTTTTCCCAGCCCACCAACTTACAATATTTTCGATAGTGGCGGGCACTGGGTAAAAAGGTTTGCCACAGTACCGGGGCTCGCTGCAGACTTTCTAGTGTCGACGGCGTAATGGCAGCGGCTTTCTTAAAGCCTGCCTGCAAGTAAAGTCCTAACATTCAGAGTTGTCCTTGCCTAAACACAATCCTGGCGAGTCTGCGATAGTCCTTGTCCCTGACCTGCCAGGGGAAGAGCCAGCCCGACTGGCTTCGCTGCGACTGCCGGCAATACCGAACTAAATACAATGCAAACGGAAGCAGCTTTGAGCGCGGGCTGATTTGCCAGCTATCGCCCTTGCCGTTAACTGACAGGGTATAGCCTTCACCAGATTCACCAACAATCCAGGTTTCAGGATGATGTAATCCCGACAACGGCCAGAATACGATCAGGCAAACACTCACCAAACCGGTGATGCCAGCCGACCATAGTGAGCTTGCCAACACCGCAATGATGCCCAGTGCCGCAACAGCCAGCAAACAACGGTAAACTGGCTGACTCACAGACGGGTTTAATGTAACGCTATACTTTAACCCGGCTGACAATCGTATCGACCATCCTGGCCAGTTCAGGGTCGTTACACGCCTGATGGCCCATAAACCAGGCAAACAAATCCGGGTCGTCACAGGTCAGTAACCGTTCGAAGGTTTCCTTGTCCTGTTCAGACAGATCGTTAAACGCTTCTTCAACAAATGGCTGTAACAGTACATCCAGCTCCAGCATGCCGCGACGGCAGGCCCATCTCAATCGTGCATAACGTTTTGCAGTAAACATAACCGGTTGATTGTGTGAAATAGTCATGGCGGCAAATATATCATGGTTGGATGCAGGTTGATACTGGCCATAAGGAGTCAAACTGCGGGTAAATGCAGCGCTCCCGGCCATCCTGAGCCTACGCGTCTGTCCGTTTTTGGCCTGCGACGGCGAAAGCAGTGATATCTCACCGCTGCGGGCAGACACAGTGAATAAAATTCCCCTTGATCTTCCTCCCATTGCCCCTCATATACACCTGCAGGTAATTTTAAAACATCAGGCGCTTATATCATTATGCAACCGTATTCCCCGCTTCCCGCTCAACTGGATGCCTTTCCCGAGAATTTCGTCGTATCTTTGTCGTCGATGGCCTGTGTGAGCGTTACCGGCGAAGATGCCAAAACGTTTTTGCACAGTCAGTTAACCATTGATATTAACAAGATGGCTGATGCAACCGCGCGACGCAGTGCCCACTGTGATTTTAAAGGCAAGAGCTGGAGTGTGAGCCTGGTGGCAAACACCACATCAGCAATCTATCTGCTGGCGGGCAGCAGCGGATTAGCGGCTTCGGTGGAACAGCTCAAAAAATACGGCGTCTTTTCAAAGATCGCTATTACGCCTGAAACGGATGGCTTTGATTTTTATTTTGTTCAGGGTGATAACGCCGCAGCCTTGTTGAAAGTCACTTTCAGTGCACTACCCGACACTCCTATGGCACTGACCGAGTCAGACGCTGGGTTTTGTATTGCTCTGGATTACCCCAACGGGGCTTATTGCGTTGCCTTAAAGAAAGCCAGTTCCCAGGCATTTGTTGAGGCCGTAAGCCAGGTCGAAATAGCACTGTTTGAAGAAACCGCAGCCACAGCCCTCGACATTGCCAACGGCATTCCTGCATTAACCGGTGAAGAACAGGTTAATCAGTACGTGCCGCAAATGATGAATCTTCAGGCCCTTGATGCCATCGACTTTAACAAGGGTTGCTACATGGGTCAGGAAGTGGTTGCCCGGACCCGTTATCTGGGCAAAAACAAGCGAGCAGCGATGATATTCAAGCTCCCTCAGGCTTGTGATGATATAGCCAGTGCCAAACTGGAGAAGCAGGCTGGCGAACACTGGCGCTCTGGTGGTACGATCCTGCGTACTGCGGTACTCGGCGAAGAAACCTGGCTGCTGGCCATCGTCAATAATGATACCACCTCTGAAGATGCCTTCAGACTGTCAACTAATCCGGCATTGGAGTTGATTCATTGTGACTTGCCGTATACGCTCTAAATAAGGCGCACGGCGTATATTTTTTATTTTTACAACCTCCGAAAAGGCAGAGATTATGCAGATTTCGCAAAACAGTGTAGTAACCCTGCACTACACCGTAAGCACCGAAGATGGTACCGAGCTTGATTCATCCACCGGTGGAGAGCCATTATCCGCACTGCTTGGCAGTCGTTTTTTAATCAGTGGTCTTGAAGAGGCCCTGCAGGGTAAAGCCGCCGGTGAAAAGTTTGATGTCACCGTTGCTCCGGAAAAAGCCTATGGTGAACGTCTCGATCATCTGGTGCAAGCTGTGCCAGCTTCAATGTTTGAAGGCATGGATGTAGAGCCTGGCATGCAATTTCGCGCTACCACCGATGCCGGCGAACAGTCTGTTATCGTGATAGAAAAAACAGATGATGAAGTGATCATCGACGGTAACCACCCGTTGGCGGGTATTGCTTTATCATTCGAAGTTGAAGTGCTTGATGTACGTGAACCTACCGAAGACGAACTGGCCCATGGCCACGTTCACGGCAAGGGCGGCTGCAACCACTAAGGTTGTGCCACAGAGTGCCCTGCAAAGGAAAAACAAAAAGGAGTGCCTGGCACTCCTTTTTTTGTTGAGATTGGCGTTAGCGCGTTTAAATCGCTTCGTCGCCCTGCTCTGAAGTACGAATGCGAATCGCCTCTTCCACAGAATAAATAAAGATTTTACCGTCACCAATCTTACCGGTTTTTGCCGCTTTCAGAATAGTTTCAACGGCTAAATCTACCCGCTCATCATCAAGCACGATTTCAATTTTTACTTTTGGTAAAAAGTCGACCTGGTACTCAGCGCCCCGGTACAGTTCAGTATGCCCCTTCTGACGTCCAAAGCCTTTCACTTCGGTCACTGTCATGCCAGCAATACCCACATCGGCAAGCGCTTCTCTAACGTCATCGAGTTTAAACGGCTTAACGATTGCTTCAATTTTTTTCATCGTCGTTTACTCATCGTAAATAGTAGGAATGGGTACACGTTTATGTTGTGTACGTTTATAAATATACAGTAACTTTTCAGAGACTTCCGCTGCAACCGGTTTATTTTCGAGAAAATCATCAATCTGGTCATAGGTTAGCCCTAATGCCTGTTCATCGGCTTTCTGTGGCGACAACGTTTCCAGATCGGCAGTAGGGGCCTTATGAATAATTTTAGCCGGCGCACCTAAATGCTCGGCAACCTTACGAACCTGGCGTTTACTTAAGCCAAACAGCGGTGCCAAATCACAGGCCCCGTCACCATACTTAGTGTAAAAACCAGTGATGTTTTCAGCCGAGTGATCGGTGCCCAGCACCAACCCGTCAACCATGCCGGCAATTTCGTATTGTATGACCATGCGGCTGCGGGCTTTAACGTTACCTTTTACGAAATCCTGCTTGCTTTCATCTGCTGGCAACAAGCCGGCGGCACTTAATGCCGAGCACGTTTCCTGGTGAATAGCGTCAGCACCGGGCTGCACGTTCACTGCAATAGACTGAGTAGGCTGAATAAAATCAATCGACGCCTGGGCGTCTTCTTCGTCAGCCTGCACACTGTATGGCAAACGTACCGCCACAAACTGATACTTCTCATGATGTTCCTGATTAAGCTCATCGATAGCAAGTTGAGCCAGCCGTCCCAGCGTGCAGGAGTCGATCCCGCCACTGATGCCTAGCACCAGGGCATTCATGCCCGACTGTTTGAGCTGTTGCTTAATAAACCCTACCCGTCGGGTAACTTCATACGCCACGTCAATCACGGGCAGTACTTTCATTTCCTCAATAACCGCTTGTTTATCCATTAGATAATCCAGAGTTTTTATAACTTGTATACAGTCTACGTTAAAAGACGCCATGTTGTCAGCAGGCATTATATCAACTGCTGATGTTGATCAGCACTGTGATGACGAATCAGCCGTACAGCGATACTTAGGTGTTTATTTTCATAAACAATAGATCTGGTTGTACGGTAAACTACAATCAGAATCAATTCTATGAAGATGCTCTCTATGCGACATTCAGGCTATACACTGGTCGAACTTATGGTGACCGTTGCTGTGCTAAGTATTATTGCTGGCGTGGTAGTGCCTGGCGCCCGCGGATTCATAAACCATTCCATTCTGACCAAAGAAATCAATGAACTAAGCGCATTGGCCCGCCTTGCCCGTTTTAAAGCCATGGAAGAGCAAACCGAGGTGGTTATGTGCCCTTCTTCGGATTATACGAATTGTCTCAGTAACTGGACTTACCCAAGCATGGCTTTTTATGACGTGGACGGCAACGGTAAACGTGGCACAAATGAAACCTTACTGAGTTCCACTGAAAAGCTGCATAGCAGTGTTAAAATTAAAGCGCCCTCTCAAGCCCTTGTTTTTGATGCAAGGGGCGGCTCTAATGTCACCACTACGTTGATAATTTGCGACGACACAAGTAAAGCCGATAAAGCCGTTGGCCTGATTATTAATGGTTACGGTAAAATCGCCATTGCTCAGGACTCAGATGACGACGGTATTAATGAGAACCATGCTGGTTCTGCTTTAACCTGTAGTTAATAAATTAGCAAGACCAGCAGTATTCGCTACTGCCAATACTTCCGTCACTGTTCTGATCCCAGGCTTTGCGCCCATCACTGAATATATATAACGTACCGTCACCCGCCTGTGGAGTGCCGCTCACCGGAACCGCACGTAGCTCATAACTGTTGCCATCAGTACTCACAGCATGAATAGTAAGCGTGTACTTTTTCTTGGATGCGGGCTCAGTTGATGGTGAGTATGCGGTAAATACCGCAGGCGACCCCGTATTACCGGTACCGGTGGCCGCACCGTTATAACTGAAAGTTGTTGCATAATGGCGTTCCATTGCCGATGCGAAGCCCATCAGATCAGCCTGAGCCGTACTGCGGTTAGCACTAACCATCATTGACTGGTACGATGGGTATCCCACTGCGGCGATAATACCGACGATGACCACCGCTATCATAACTTCGATTAAAGTAAACCCTGCTGGTTTGGTCATAACTATTATTGCTCCACTTCGGTTGACCAGCTACCACGCATTACCCGCTGATAGCGGCCAAATATATTCTGACTCAGGCATTCAAAGTCTGAAGCACAGGCCTCCGGATTGCCATCTTCATCCACTGGTACTACCGCCGATACACATTCAGTACCTAAGCAAATTGTGGGGTTAGTAGCATCTTCTATGAGGATCTTAGTATCAGGGGCAATACCGGTTTGCGTCAACGTTGCAAAGCGATCATTTTCATCCAGCTCATCATCACCATTCAGATCGCCCACCGCATTACCATCAACCAGGCTTACCAGATATGCCCGGCTATTCCCCGCCGGTGGTGCACAGGCGCTGGTGCTGCTCGACGCAGGCACGTAGCTGGTAAAGAAAACCTTGTAGTTAACAATAACCGGCGAGGAGAGAATTTTTTCCCCGGAGGTCTGCATTTTTAAGAACCATCCCTGCTTACTCTCGTATTCCGTGATAGCAAGTTCTCTGGTTGAATCATTACTATGGGTAAGGCTGTGACTGGTGGCATCGAACAAATCGTTTTCCGTGATCGTAGCCGGAAAAGTGAAGTCGCCATTCGTATCAGGCGTGAATACGCCGGTATCCTTAATCATGTAAAATCTATCGTTGACCACATCATCAAGCGGATTGGCGCGCCAGCCACTGCCAACCACTACCGCGTAAAAATTACTGCTACCGAGTGCTACCTCAGCAACATCAACGCCATAATAGAAATGGCGGTTATCAGAATTACCCGCACCCGCTAAATCTGCGATCCGCTGACCTTTAATGAAGTCGCTGCCGGATTTGCCATTATAAACATCAAATCGGAATATCTGGCCACCCATATCCGTGGCGTATAAATGATCAGCATAGCCATCACTGTCGCGGTCAATAGCTGCGATATGGCCCGGTATGGAGTATTGCATCTCGCTCAGGTTCAGGTCTGCGCTACTATCAGATGCTTGCCATAATAGAGCTCCGGTATCAGCATTAAATATCATTACGGCATTGCCCACCGCATCAGCTGTTTTAACCTGGTTAGTGTCCTGAGTTTCGTCATAGCCACCACCGACTATCATTACATTATAAGATGTTCCGCCCATATTCATTTTGGTGATAATTGGTCGTGACCAGGTTTGCCCCAGTTTATCCAGCCCGGTGCTGCCACCCTCAATTTTAAAGACTAAAGAAGGGGATGTTTTGCTAGTTATATCAAATACGTAATAATCCCGGCCACCGCGACGCATACCCACATACAGATACTTCTTATTGTTGAATTCACGTAACACCATGTGGCCATCCAGTCCATAAATATGACGATAGCTGGAGTTATCCTGATAGAAATCTTTGATATTGGACAGCAGGGATTTAGGTGTCACCGAGTAATATTCAGTGCCGGTTTCGGCATCAAACGCATGGAGGAAACCGTGATTGGTTGCAATGAAGATGACCGAGTCGTTGTTGCCATAGTTCACAATAACCGGTTGAGAATGAATCGGATCGCCCATTTGCAAACGGGATTCGGTGATATTTCCATCGCCATCATAGTCTTTGATGTCTACGCCTCGCGTCCATTTGAGCAGTATCTCACGCAGCCCCTGCGGGTCGGCTTCACCATCGGTGTCCATGATAGCAGTAGTAATTGCACTGTTATTTTCATGCACCTGATTAGCACCCGATACGATACTACCCGGGCCATCAAAGAAGTACACATTTCGGGTTAATGGCAACAGTGAGGCTGCGCCCCCCTCGCGAACATCTGCGCCGTCCTGAAACAGCGACCAGTAACTGTGTGAGCTATCAGCAAAGAAACCGGTATTGGTATCAATGGCAGCCAGGCCATTTTGGTCGTATACCGTATCGCCGGAAATCCGATATTTTTTCAGATTTCCCGGCCATAAGGTACCCTCAGCCGGTTTAAACAGCGCATAGTAAAGCTCATCCTGGTGTGTCAGGCGGTTTAGCTGGTTTACCGCTACCCCGGGGGAAACGAAGGTCGCATTCACATCTTTAACGGCCCTTAAGATGGTCTCGAAGGCATTTAGCAGATCGGTGGAGTTACTAGCTGTGTAAAAACCGCCGCCACTTTGCAATGCCAATCGATACAGGAAGTTATTCGCATTGTTGTTTGCCGCGAAGCCAATGGTATGCGTGGTGACTTTCGGGCCAATGACGGAAGTTGCCGATTTGCTGATATTCGAAACCAAATCCAATCCACAATATTCACCAGAGGACGAGCTTTGGCAATTACTGTTAAGTAATGCCTGAATCTTCGCGGCACTGTGGTTGTTATTGGCTTCACCATCTGAGAGCAGCACGATATGGTTATTGGTCTGACACTGCAAATCTGTTACCGGGCTGATGTACTGCGCACCACTGGGTATATATTCGTTAATGCAATCGTAATCGCTGAGATTTTCCGGATCGCAGCCATACGGAAGCACCGAATCAGCCCCCGTGTAAGCATCGCGGTGACTTACGCGGGTACTGCGGCGCACACTGGACGAAACCGACGAGTTACCCCGGGTTAAACCATAGTCCACCTGCCGGCCGCCATAATACAAAGCCGCCTCATAAAGTGTATCAACGATGGGCGTTAAACCATTTGCCGACAGGTCATCGACCTGGCTGATTAATAAATCTCTGACTGAAAGACTGTTTCCAGCAGTGGCGTTACCGTTAAATTCGATATAAAGTCTGGGCGCCCGCGAAGGTTTACCGCTATATGAATAGGCACCACGTAATTCGTCAAAATCACTCAGTACGAACCCCAGAGCGTTACCTGCTTGCCAGCCACTGCGACCAACAATGCCATTGATTATGCTACTCAGATCACCGGTCTGATACGTCCTGTTGCGCCTGAAGTCAGGAATACTCCAGGTGACACCGCCAGTTTTGGCAATATTCCGCAGATCATTGCGGCTGTGATATCTGAAATTACTAACGTTGTCCTGATCTATTCCTCTGATAAGCATGGTGGCACCATTTCTGGTGTCCGTATCATAAGCGGTAAATTCCAGGTACGCATTGGTCACAGTCGCGCCCTGAGGAATATTGACATCAGTGAAACGTAAACCGATATAGCTATTCGAGCTATCCCGAAATGTCAGCTCACGACCGGTAGATTCCCAGCCATTAGTGGCTTCTTCCACATTGTCATAAGAATCAGCAATCTGATACTGAGCCTCCCCTGCTACACAACCGGTAGCCGAAGTTTGATCGTAAGAAATAACCAGTTGCGGAGCGGTACCTGTACCATCATCGTAGGCCATTACACGACGGTTGCTTGAGGTACTTGTACCCTCACCGTTGATCAACACGGTCAGTGCGTTGTTGCCACACCAGCTACTCTTATCAATGATTTCCTGAATGACCGGCGCAATATCCGGTGAGCTAACGTCGTCTCCATCTGAGGGAAAATCATTATCCGCACTCCAGTCAATCACTGCAGCAGTTTGCGTTTTGCTGCTTATGGAACCGCTGGCACTGGTGAGCGCTGAACTGTTACCGGTTAATTCACCGGCAATAGTAATATTGGTACTGGCAATATTGTACTGGGCAGAAGTAAATTTAAGGTACGCTGAAGTAATGGTGGCGCCGCGAGGAATATTCAGGTCTTCAAAGCGAAAAGCTGAGGTAACCGGCGATGTGGAAAAGCTAAGGATGATTTCATCTGTATTGGTATATACCGATGATGATATTTCATAGCCATCATTGGCAGACGCATTGGTTGAGCTACTTAACTGGGCATCAATGGATTGGTCAATATTCGTGGTAGGGTACAATATCGGCCCGCCGTGGTCGGAAAACCTCATCAAACCAGCGTTGATATTGGTGGCCGAAGCCAGGGCATCTTTCAGGGCATTTTGTACCCGTAACATTCGCGACTCGGAACCACCATCCTTGCTTCCCATACTGCCGGAGGTATCCATGATAAACAGCACATTTGGATTGTAAGTTTGCGCGGCATTGGATGTCCCAAGAAAGATATCCAGGTCATCGCCGGTAGCATGTTGTGCTACGGCACATAAAAAAAGGCTGGCTAACCAGGCTGGTGATACTCGTTTCATTATTGTGCCTCCGATGAAGGACCAAATACTGCAACTGTCAGTGAATTCGCGGTGATAGTTCGTTTACCATCAATCTGTCCACATCCGCGCACGACAAAAACGTGGCAGCGTAATCCACCGCTGCCAATAACATTACTGGAGCCCCGACAAGGCTTTTCCTGCACAAACGCGGTGCGTGACCAACTGGTTACATCAGGTTGAGTATGAAAATTGCCGGTAGCGGTATTTTGCTGACCTTTTTTTAAGCCGCCGCTAGTCAGCTGTCGATTAATCCAATCCGTATCATTGACACACTCCAGGGTATCAGTTTGCGGGTCAAACGTAAGCCCCTGGCGAGCCGCAGTGAGGGGGTCATCCAGATTTACATCAGATAAAACAATCTGATCCTCAGATTCAAACACTACGCCGGCAATTGCCGCTTCCGCGGCATCAAAGGTAAGCCCCTGAGCCTGCACAGAGTTGGCCATCTTAGTTTGAGACAAGCTGGTGCTAACCGCTGCAACCCCAAGTAGGGTTACGCAAAGCAGCATGATCAGCGCGAATACCAGCACCATGCCCTGTTGTTGCTGTTTCATAACACGGCACTCCCTACATAATTAAGACTATTTCGTAGCGCGACTGAAACCGTATACACCTGATAATAATGCTGCTGGTCCAAAGTCACCGGGGCTTCAGAAAGTAACCTGACCTTTTCGTTTGCGATATTTTGCAGATTAATAGGTGCGCTTTTAAGTAATAAAGCCAGGCGGATCGCTACGACTTGCTGATTTGCCAGGCGAGCATTGCCGAGTTCGCTGGCATCCACATAGGTCACTACCCGACCATCATTGTCTGTAACATCTGCTGATAACCCGTATTCAACTTGCATGTTATCTACGCCATCGAGCAATACAACTTCTGCACTGGGCGTGGGGTTGCCACTGAATCCTCGCAAATAACGCCCGTTATAGCCGATACATTTTAACTGGCCGTTCTCAACAAAATAATGGTTTACAATATGCAGATGCTCTGTGGCATTGGTGCCAAAGGGGTTGCCCGTACAATCCTGTTCAGCTAACAAGTTAACCACCAGTCCATCACTTGCACTTCCTGCCCCCTCAGTACTACCCAGCGTCGCCATAGCCGGATAATCATTGGCGATAGCTACGGGCTGACGCAAAACAAAACTGGACTCCAGCACCAGATCCGTTGAATCTTCGATATCGGTTGTATTCATGTCGTAACGACCAACCTCACGCAGCTCATCCTGGAGCCTTAAGGTGATGTATCGCCCATACTCCTGAACTTCTGCAATTGCCTGGTTCAGTGAATTTGTTGCTCTGGTACTAACAAATACCTGTATCACGCCCGATAAAATAACCAGTCCCAATACCAGACTTATCATTAATTCAATCAGGGAAAAGCCAGACTGCGGTTTCACAGGGTAACCTCTTTGATAACACAGGCTCGGTTTGAGTCTGAGTTAAAAGTACACCGACTGTCATTAGCCACCGTTGCCTGCTGGTCACTCTTAACCGGCCAGCTCACGGCAATATTTATCAATGAACCACTCGTACAAGCTTTAGCGTCACCATTGTTACGGTCAGTACAGCTCACGCTGATACGCATATTCGGATTACTACCAACCGCCTGGCAACTGGCTTCCCAGCCGCTGTATTCGGCTATTTCTGCACTGGTGCAATTCCCGGTTCTGCAATTTGGCACCGTTGCTGGTAACGTCAGGCAATAGCACTCATAAAGATTACTATCGTTACAGGTAAGGGTTTCAAAGTTGAAGAAGTCTGTATTGAAGAAGGCATCATCGATTTCCCAGCCATCGTCGGACTCAGCCGGTTGCGCAGCACTAACCATCTGTTCAGAGACATAGCGGGCAACCAGTTCCGCCTGACTTCTGCTGGCAGCCTGCACATTGTTAAAGGTACCGGTAAATTGCAAGGATGCCACGCCCAGCAAACCAATCGTCAGTACAAACAAGCTGACCAGGATCTCGATCATACCGACTCCGGCGACTTTATGCTGACTGTGTAATCTGGGTGGTTGCATGTGCATTACTGACTCCTACCATATGACTCTATACTAACCAACTGCCGGAAAACTTTCCGTTATTTTGGTTACGTGAGTTGGATAATAGGTATTAGCTGCAATAACAAACACTGCCTACTCCCCTACACACTCATTTTTACCTGCTTCAGGTCAGGTCACCAGCCAAAGCGAGCAAGATACACTGTAATCTCGCGCCAATTAATTGAAAGGAATCACAAATGAGCACCCGAGCCCACGGATTTTCACTAATTCAATTACTCATAATCGTAGCAATCACGGCAATCATTGCCAGCCAGAGTGTGCAAAGTTTCAGTACAATGTTAAAAGCTGTAGAGTTAAAAGGGGCAGTTCAGTTGGTATATTTTCAGATACAGGCTGCACGGCATCAGGCAGTCGCCAGGCAACAGGATATTCAGATAGATATTGTCGATGGCCAGTACTGGTGCATAGGTATCACCGACCAGACGACCTGTGACTGCCAAAGCCCTCGAAGTTGCACGATTGATGGCGTCGAAAAAGTGACCTCATATGACGAATTTCGTTTTGTTCAACTGGCGGCTTCTACTTTTGCCAATAACAGCCAGTCACGCTTTTCACCTCCACGTGGCCTTGCGCAGGGATATGCAGGCTCAGTTACGCTGACTAATGCCGAGCAGGATTTCAAAGTCATCGTGAGCAATACCGGCAGGGTTAGGATTTGTGCGCTGACTCAGGCTATTCCGCCCTACCCTGAATGCTGATTCATGGTGCACTTGCGCTACTATCGACCCGGACCTGGATATGGTCTGAAAAAAACCGAGAGTACTCATCAGGAGATAAAGGCAGAGTACTAGTAATCCCGGCGTTACCAGCGTAGGTACCCACGTTGATATTCGTAACACCATCAAGGATACCCGTTACCCGACCACGGCTGTAAGTACTGTAGTAGTGATTCACCGGATCGATAACGGTTTCCACCGTTTCGCTAGTGACTGTTGCAATAACCGGGTTATCTGCGTGCCAGCTGGCCAACAGGGTAAGATTGATGTCATAAAAAGGGACTATCTGCTGCCATAGCGGATCATTTGCCGCCAGTTTCGCTTGCACCGTGGCAAGGTGGGAGCTTGTCATCCTATCCAAATAAATCCCTCTGGCAATCAGTTGATAGTCGCCAGGTGGTACCTGCAATGCGCGACTAGCTAAGCTGGATGAAACAGGTATATTGCTGATTCTGCTGGCGATAAGCTCAGTAGTGTAATTTAGATAATCGTCCAGTGCCGTTTGAGTGTCCAAAAAGGAGGCTTCAAATGCAATGACATCAACAAGTTGCCAATCGGGGTAAAGCTCATAGAAGCCGTTAATGCGTTTAAATCGACAATTCTCGATATAGGGGTCGCCTACCTGGGTGGCTTTAGTGAAATTTCCGCCTCCAACTGAGTCATAGTGACTGTGAGGTAAGCCCCCTTCCAGGCGATAGTAAGCTTCACTGGCAACCATATTCATATTGTCATGATGGTCCCGACAACACACATCGCACTGTGCAGGTTGCTGATTATCGGCCACCACACCGGTGTCTTTTACCTCAGGATAACCTGGCAAATCTACCAACTCATCTCCTTTAAGTACCGTCATTGCCGGGGTATAACCATTCCCGCTACCAGCCAGTTTGCATTTACAGTTAATGGTCAAAAAATCCTCCTGTTTGAGCAGTTTACTTACCTGACCGCCGGAGGCGTAGCGAAATGAAGACAATTCGACAGCCTGGTTACTCCCTTGATTAATCTTGTCAGGTAACGGTTTGCTGGCTTCCACCCGCTGATTATTGCCAAGATTGTAAGATATGACGTCGGGCACGGAACCTGGCGTAAAAGGTACCTGAGGCTGCGCTTTAACGTTATTAGACTCATTGACGGCGTGAAAACTGTGCGCTAACGATACTGGTGCTATATTCCCATCTACTGCAATCGCCATGGTGTTGCCTTTGCTATCAACCCATTCTACTGTCACCGTCACTTGTTTTTGCGCCGGAAACGGGGGTAATGGCAAGCCTCTTCCAAGCAGGGTTGATCTGTCCATCCAGGTATCGGCAACACCATCACCGTTCGAGTCGCTAAAATATTTATTCTCAACTTTCCAGTTACGGTAAAACGAATGGAATTCGCCATCGGTGCCGAGCGTTACATCTACCTGGCCGGGTGTAATCGTACCACCGGCATTATCAGCTATATCATCATAGGCAATAATTCCCGAAGCACTTTCAATAGCTTCGAATTGTCGCAGATCATCAAACTTATTCTGAGCTAACCGCAAGGCTGCATGCCGATTACTGACCTGCGCATCACTACGCATGTATGCAGACTGCAATGACACCACCCCACTAACGCCGAGCATAATAATTAGTGAGGCAATTAACACTTCAACCAGTGAGAAGCCGCGAACCTGCATAAAACCTCCTAATAATCCCGCCAGCTACCGGGCACTCTGGCCAGGCGTTGAAACGAACTATGCTGTTGTAGCAGCGTTAAGACCTCCCGGTGATAAGTTGAGTGGTAATAACCGTTAGCGTGACCTAAATTGTGATTCGCTACCACTCCACCAATTACTCTGGCACCACCGGTCATATAAATATCGTAATTAATAGTGGTAGTGGGTTTTCTGAACGAAAATACCAGCCCGGTAATCATGGACCCACTGTTCATGGTTAAGTCACCGTCGGCGACAATGAGTATTACCGGGTTGGTATTATTGCCCACCAGAGTATTAGTTGTGATGTAACAAGGACCTTCGACCCAGATCACCCCCGATGATGCCGCCCCCAACGACGTACAGGTCGATACCACTTCATCTGCTTCAGTACGCAATAATGCCCATTCAATTGCCGGAACATTAAAAATATATTCAAGTAAATCGTCCGGAAAACCGGCATCGTCATCCAGAATATCCGGCCCCTGAATACCGGTTTGAGAATATGGGGTGTTGCTGCAGTTGCCTTCAGCAAAGGACTGCTGGCTACAGGTTTTAGTGCTTCCATTGAGCAAATCCACATCCAAATCGCTCCAGACAGACAAGGGTACTCCTGCCCCACCACCATCAGGATTAGCAACTACCTCAAAGGCACCTCCCGCAGCTATCCCGCCTGCGACGACAAGTGGAGCATCCGGTAGATTTGCGACAAGTGGGTAAACCAATGCCTGCTCTGTAACGGTTACTTTGGACAACTGGTCAGGTGACTGTCCGACTGATTCTAATGTCACTAAGCGCTGAGTAGCGGATTCGCGGAGTATTTCGTCCCAACTCCCCGTAGTGGTAAAACTGCCCTGCCCCGGCAAGCTACCGGTAAACTGAGCACCATCCCAGTAAGGCTCTATAGACAGAATCCCCAGGGCTTTCATAAGTCCGGCCTCGGCACTGTTAAATGCCAAAAGACGATTCTGTTCATTTAAAGTAATTTGGTTCTCAAAGGACTTAACCTGACCGGTATATAAGGTCACCAGTGCCGCCATGGTGAGTAATAAAACCACCGAAGTCAGGACTATTGCCCCTCTTTGTGTGGATACTGTAGTCGTTTTAGCTTTCATGGTTTCTCATCACCACAACGGTTTGATACACCTTTGACAATTTATCGTTAGCTGATAACTCTCCACTAAGAAAAACAGTAACTGATGTGCTGGTAATCCCCTGTTGAACCGTTTGCTTAACGGCAAACCTAAGTGAAGTAACGTTGACTACACTGCTGTCGGTTAAGTCTTCCCAACCATTACTGGTGCAATCGAGAGAGTTACGTCGAATTTCTACCGTGCCATCAAGGAGTCGGTAACCGAAGTTCTCATTGGGTGAGGCCAGGTCGAGTGTGCCATTGTCATTACTGTCGTAGCTAAACAATACGCAGCTTTGTGCAGTTTCACCGGGATACTCGCTGATTGAGATAGATTGATTAAATGGCGAGGGGTTAGCATCCGGCTGAGAAACCATAGCCTTGGTATTTCCAGAATAACCAGTTCGTCGTAAGTCTGCGATGATAAGCGCATAAACGTTGCCTAATTCTTCATTAAGCCTGGCACTGTTAAGTAAATTGCCGTTAACTCCCACTCCATAACCCACCAGCGACGACACAGCGGCCAAAGAACCAACAGCCAACGTCATGGCAATCATAATTTCAATTAACGTGTAACCGCCCTGGTATCTAACATTCATTTCGCAATAAATCTCTCTGTTGTATTCATCACACACCGAACTCCTCACAGAAGCAGCACTCTGTGTCTCGTCTGATGACACATTCTGCATACTGCTTTAGCTTGTTTCTGCTGGTCTTAAGAATGGTTGTTAGATAGTCGCCAACCAAACAGTGGCTTCAGAATAAGAGCCGTACGTGTGTTCAGTTGACTGATAGGACGTAAATTTGGAGTATCAGGTTATGATGAATCAACTGGCTTTACAGGGAACAACTATCTGATGAAAACAACAGGATTTACGCTGATAGAGCTGATGATTGCCGTGGTGATAATGGGCATTCTGGCGGCAGTAGCACTGCCTGCTTATCAGAGTCAGGTAAGAGAGTCGAGAAGGGGGGATGCACAAACGGCGTTAATGCAAATGCATATGAGTCAGGAGAATTTCAGATTGCAAAACATCACTTACGGTGCTGCCAGTGATATTGCTATCCCGGCTTCAGATTTTTACACCTTCACTGTCAGTAACGTCAGCGCCACTACCTTTACGCTTACCGCTACAGCCAAAGGGAGTCAAACCGGTGATACCGGCTGCACCACTCTCACGCTGGATGAGTCGATGAACCGTTTGCCAGCCAGTTGCTGGTAACACGATTTAAGGGGATTTGCTCGCAAGCAAGATGCTGCAGCGAGCATAAGACAAGGAGTTGTTTTAGCTTACCTGTTTAACCCGCAGTTCTTTGGGCACGGCAAATTCAATACTTTCTTCACGACCGCTTCGCTCACTGGCTTTTACCGCCCCCCAATCGAGTAATCGCTGAATAACCCGTTTTACCAGAACCTCTGGTGCGGAGGCACCGGCGGTAACACCGATATGTTCTACGCCATCGAGCCATTCCCGCTGAATACAGTTTTCATCAGCAATCAGATGAGCCTGCGCGCCCATTTTGCCTGCCAGCTCACGCAGGCGATTGGAGTTAGAGCTGTTTTGCGCGCCCACTACCAACAACACCTGACAGTCCTGGGCCAGTTCGCGTACCGCATCCTGACGGTTTTGCGTAGCGTAACAAATATCGTCTTTGCGCGGCCCTTCGATCGCAGGGAAACGCTCACGCAGCGCGTCAATGACTTCAGCCGTATCATCTACCGATAACGTCGTCTGACTGCAATAATACAACGCATTGGGGTTTTTAACTTCCAGCGTTTGCACATCGTCACTGGACTCAACCAGATAGATGCCGCCTTCAGGATTATCGTACTGGCCCATGGTCCCTTCGACCTCCGGGTGTCCGGCGTGACCAATCAAAATACATTCCGTACCACGACGACTGGCGCGGGTGACTTCAAGATGCACTTTAGTAACCAGCGGACAGGTCGCATCAAACACTTTCAAACCGCGACGCTCAGCTTCCTGACGAACGGCCTGGGATACCCCGTGTGCAGAGAAGATAACAATATTATCGTCAGGCACCTCATCCAGTTCATCCACAAAGATCGCACCCCGCTCTTTCAGGCCATCCACAACAAATTTGTTGTGGACCACTTCGTGGCGTACGTAAATAGGTGGCTGAAAAATTTCCAACGCCCGTTCAACGATGGTTATTGCCCGGTCAACGCCGGCACAAAATCCTCGGGGATTCGCTAAATGAATTTGCATGATACGCCCTTACTTAGGTCTAAGCGTTGATAACATCGATGATTTCAACATCAAAGATCACAGTTTGTCCAGCCAGCGGATGATTAAAATCCACCGTGACCGAGGTGCCGGCAATACTGCGAATGATCCCGGGCACTTCACTGCCGTCCGGTTGCGCAAAAGCCATGATCATCCCTTCTTCAAGGGTCATGTCAGCGGCAAAGCGGGTTTTATCCATGTGATGCACATTATCCGGGTTAGGCTGGCCAAAGGCATCTTCGGGAGCCAGCTCAAAGGATTTCTTGTCGCCGGCTGACAAGCCAAGTAAACAGGCTTCGAAGTTTGGCGTAAGGCTGCCATCCCCCATCACCAGTTTGGCTGGCTTTTTATTCACTCGTGTACTGTCGGCGGCAGAACCATCTGCCAGCTTGAGGTCAAAGTGCATAATGACTTCGCTCTTATCACCGATAATTTTTGATGCTTCGCTCACAATCACTCTCTCTACGTTCAGGTTAATTAGCGCTACTGGTTGATGCTTTTTCGTCTTTACTGGTCAACATGTCCCAGATAAGCAGAGCAGCCCCAATAAAAATGGCGCTGTCGGCCAGATTAAAAGCCGGCCAATGCCAGTCATTTACGTAGAAATCCAGAAAATCGATGACATATCCATGCACGATTCGGTCGTAAACGTTACCCAGCGCGCCGCCTAAAATAAAACTAAAGGCTACCGGCAACAGCTTTTGTTGTTTCGGCGTTTGTTTTAACCACCAGCAAATGACGCTGCAAACGGCCACGGCAATGACGGTAAAGAACCAGCGCTGCCAGCCGCCTGAGTCGTGCAGGAAACTGAAGGCTGCGCCATAATTATGCACATAGGTAAAGTTGAAAAACGGTGCCAGCTGGACCGATTCATATAACTCCATGCTACCCATCACGGCGTACTTGCTCCACAGATCAAGTATCACCGTGATCGCGCTAATCCATAAAAAGCGCAAGCCGGTTTCGTTGATGAACTTAGGCATAGTGACGTGTTTCTCCGTCACCATCAACATTGGTTACACAGCGTCCACAGAGTTCCGGATGTTCACTGTGTGAACCCACATCATCGCGTACGTGCCAGCAACGAACGCACTTCTCACCGCTGCTTTTCGCCACACTGACAAACAAGCCTTCGACTTCGGTGGCAGTAGCATCAGCCGGCTTATTCGCCAACGCCTCAACGCTCACACCAGAGGTGATCAGGACAAAGCGTAATTCATCTGCCAACAGTGCCAACTGGCTCTTAAGTGAATCATCGGCATACAAGGTAACAGAGGCCTCCAGTGAGCCGCCCAGTAACTGCGCTTTGCGAGCTTGTTCCAGTGCCTGGTTGACCGCATCTTTAACCACCATTACCTGTTTCCAGTACGCATCGTTAAACGTGTTATCTTCAGCAAAGTCACTGAATCCCTGATACCAGGTTTCGGTAAACACAAAGCGGGCTCTGTCGCCCGGCAGTTCCTGCCAGATTTCCTGTGCGGTAAAGCTGGTGATTGGTGCCATCCAGCGAACCAGCGCTTCCACAATATGGTACAGCGCGGTCTGGCAAGAACGACGGGCTACGCTATCTGCTTTGGCGGTATACTGACGATCCTTAACGATATCCAGGTAGAAGCTGCCCAGTTCAATGGAACAGAAGTGAGCCAGTTTTTGGGAAACCACCAGCATGTCGTACTTTTCATAATCAGCGACAATTTCAGCTTGTAACTGTTTGGCCCGAGACACCACCCAACGATCCAGCGCCACCATATCGGACTCGGCCACTGCATCGGTTTCAGGATTAAACCCATTCAGGTTGGCCAGTAAGAACCGCGCGGTGTTGCGCAGACGACGATAGTTGTCGGCCGCCCGTTTCAGGATTTCATCAGATACCGCAATTTCACCGCGGTAGTCTGTTGACGCTACCCACAGGCGTAGAATATCGGCGCCCAGCTTGTTGGTGACTTCCTGCGGCGCTACCACGTTACCCAATGACTTGGACATTTTCTTGCCCTGGGCGTCAACGGTAAAGCCGTGGGTAAGTACCTGACGGTAAGGTGCATGACCATGCATGGCGGTGGATGTCATCAGTGACGACATAAACCAGCCCCGGTGTTGGTCGGAGCCTTCCAGATACAAATCGGCTTTGGCCGGAATATCGTCACGGCAGTCCACAACAAAATAGTGTGTTACGCCTGAATCGAACCATACATCCAGCGTGTCGGTCACTTTGTCGTACTGGTCGGCATCGCTACCTAACAAGGCGGCATCGTCGATGTCCCACCAGGCCTGAATGCCAGTCTTTTCTATTTGCACTGCGACCTTCTCGATCAGAGAAGCAGTATCAGGATGTAATTCACCACTCACTTTGTGGATGTACAGCGGGATCGGCACGCCCCAGGTACGCTGACGAGAGATACACCAGTCAGGTCGACCTTCCACCATCTTGGTGATGCGGTTTTCGCCCCACTCCGGGATCCACTCCGTGTTACGAATTTGTTCCAGTGACTGCTCGCGCAGACCGAGTTTGTCCATACTGATAAACCACTGCGGCGTGGCGCGGAAGATAATTGGCGTTTTGTGACGCCAGCAATGGGGGTAGCTGTGTTCAAAGTTAACATTCAGCACCAGGTTGCCGCTTTCAGCCAGGGTATCGATGATAGGCTGATTGGCTTTAAATACGTGCATACCGGCAAACAGTGGCGTGTTTTCCAGATAAACCCCATTATTACCTACCGGGTTATAAACCTCGATATCGTAGTGCTTACAGACGTTAAAGTCGTCCACACCGTGAGCTGGCGCGGTATGAACACAACCGGTACCCGCGTCGGTAGTGACGTGATCACCTAGTACGATTAACGATGTTTTATCGAGGAACGGATGCTGTAGTTTAGCTTTATCCAGTGCCTGACCTAAACAGGTAGCCACGGTTTTGTATTCTTCAACGCCATAGCGCTGCATGCAGCTTTCCACCAGGTCGGTCGCCAGCATCATCCACTGAGATTCATCGCCAAATTCAACCAGTGAATATTCTAACTCTGGATGTAAGCTCACCGCCAGGTTGGCTGGTAAGGTCCATGGTGTGGTAGTCCAGATCACTACGCCGGCTTTATGCGCGGTTAGCTCGTCGCTGCTCAGGCCAAAAGCTGTGGCAAACGTCTCGACATCTGCCAGCGGGAATTTAACGTCGATGGCCGGTGACGTTTTATCTTTATATTCCACTTCGGCTTCCGCCAGTGCAGAACCGCAATCAGTACACCAGTGTACCGGCTTAAAGCCTTTTTCCAGATGACCTGCGTCGATGATTTTGCCCAGCGCACGCACAATATTCGCTTCTGAATCAAAATCCATAGTTTTGTATGGTTTGGCCCACTCACCGAGGATGCCCAGACGTTTGAAGTCAGTCATCTGACCGTCAATTTGCTTCTGCGCATAATCACGGCATTTTTGGCGAAATTGAGCCGCCGTGACTTTTTTACCGGGCTTACCAACTTTCTTTTCGACCATTAATTCGATCGGCAATCCGTGGCAATCCCAGCCAGGCACATAAGGCGCATCAAAATCGGCTAAGGTTTTGGACTTAACAATAATATCTTTGAGGATTTTGTTGACCGCGTGACCAATGTGAATATTGCCATTGGCGTAGGGAGGGCCGTCATGCAATACAAAAGGCGTTTTACCGGCTTTTGCCTGGCGAATTTGCTGATACAAGCCGTCTTTTTCCCAGCTTTTCAGCATCTGCGGTTCGCGTTGCGCCAGGTTTCCTCGCATCGGGAAGGCGGTTTCCGGCAAATTCAATGTGGCTTTGTAATCACTCATAGCTTTTGTTCTATCCGTCCACGTTATCGGGAGTTATCCCGGATTCAGACCTGCAGCAGGTCGTCGTTATTCGTTAAAATGTGTTGTGCTTTGGCAACGTCGAGAGCGATTTGCTCCCGCAGCGCGTCCAGACCACTGAAGCGCTGTTCATCTCTGATTTTGGCTACCGGAACCACGGTAATACGCTGGCCGTATAGCGAACCGGCAAAGTCAAAAATATGCACTTCAAGCTGCTTACGCTGACCGTTTACCGTAGGCCTTGAGCCAATATTGGCAACCCCGGTATATAACTTACCGGCGATATTCAGCTTAACGGCAAACACCCCGGTGATGGGCGTCTGAACCCGATTAAGCAAAACGTTAGCCGTTGGAAACCCAATGGTGCGCCCTTTCTTCTCGCCGTGGATCACTCGGCCAGCGATAAAAAACGATCGTCCGAGCATAGTGTGAGCCAGACTAAAGTTGCCTGCAGCCAGTGCTTCGCGTACTGCCGTGGAACTTATCCGGCAATCTTCCATGCGATAGCTTCGGGTACTAACAACGTCAAAACCAAATTGTTTACCGGCCAGTTCAAGCCGGCTAAAGTCTCCCATACGGGCTTTACCGAAGCGAAAATCATCGCCAACTACCAGAAACTTCACGCCGAGTTTTTCCACCAGCAGGTGTTCAATAAACTCATCGGGTGACTGGGCGGCAAACTGCGCATTGAAACGCACACATAACAGGCGGTCTACCCCCTGCGCCTTAAGCAACTGGTATTTTTCGGCCAGCGGGCTAATTCGGGCAGGCGCCGAATCCGGCGTAAAGACTTCTTCCGGATGAGGCTCAAACACCATCACGGTGGCCGGTAATGACAATCTGCGGGCTTGTTCAATGACATTCGCCAGCACCGCCTGGTGCCCCAGATGAACCCCGTCAAACTTACCGATGGTCAGCACACAGCCGTGATGATGGTCTTTTAAATTGTTAAGGCCCCGGATTAGCTCCACGTTTTACAGCAACCTTTTTGTTGAGATGAATATGCTACAAAGCCGGCGATTATAAACTACCCGGCCAGCAATACCAATCGCTAAAAGGCCTTGGCTTTGAAATGGCGCATGCGAATGCCGAAACTAAACAAACAGGCGCTGAAAACGCCAACAGCCAGCAAAATTGTCAGTGTTAATGAGATGATTTTGTCACGTATATCCAGCCCCGTAAAATCAACGCCCTGCTGCATCCACAAAATGGCGGCAACCATCGCACAGGTTGAGAAAATCACCCGTACCACAAACCCCAGGGTCAGACGGCTCATGGTATACACTTTTTGCCGGGTTAACCCACTATACAACAACGCTGCGTTCAGGGTAGCAGACAAACTGGTGGCGATCGCCAGCCCCACATAGCCATAAGGCACCGCAAAGATAAGATTAAACAGCATATTGGCAGCCATGCACCAGATGCCAATTTTCACCGGCGTTTTGGTATCCTGGCGCGAGTAGTAACCGGGAGCCAGCACTTTCACCAGCATAAAACTCAGCAGCCCAAAGGCATATGCCATTAAACTGTACGAGGCCATGCGGGCGGTTTCTGCCGTAAAGGCACCGCGCTGGAAAATGACAGACAAGATAGGCTCTGCCAGCACGCCCAACCCTGCAGCCGCCGGAATGCCCAGTAAGCTAACCATTCTTACCGCCCAGTCCATGTTACCGGAAAACCCCAGTTCGTCTTTGCCCACATGATTCCGCGACAATGTGGGCAAAATAACGGTCGCGATGGCAATGCCGAATAAGCCCAGCGGAAACTCTAATAAACGGTCTGAATAATACAGCCAACTGATAGACCCGGTGACCAGAAAGCTGGCGATAAAGGTGTCGAGCAGCAGGTTAATTTGCCCAACCGATACGCCAAACAGAGCCGGTATCATCAGCGTTCTGACCTTTACCACGCCCGGATCCCGCCAGCCCCATTTGGGTTTAACCAACAAACCGGCGCGATATAAGAACGGTAACTGAAAACTCAATTGCACAATACCGCCAATAAACACGCCCCAGGCCAGAGCAAAAGCTGGCTCATCCATGGTCGGTGCCAGCAGGTAAGCGCACGCAATAATACACACGTTCAGTAATACCGGTGTAAAAGCAGCCACGGCGAATTTATTCAGCGTGTTTAAAATGGCGCCAGACAAGCCGGTCAGTGAAATGAAAGCGATATAGGGGAACGTTATTTTAAGCATGGCGCTGGCCAGCTCAAATTTGGCGCCGTCGGGTTTATCATTGAGATAATCAATAAACCAACCGGCTCCGAACATAGCGGTAATGGCTGGCGAGATAACCACACCAATCAGCGCCGTGATAAACACAATCGCTCCCAGCGTACCGGATACCTGCGCCACAAACTGCTTGAGCTTTTGCTCATCATTTTTTGCATGGACCTCAGTAAGTACCGGGATAAACGCCTGGGCAAAAGCCCCTTCAGCAAACAGGCGACGCAAAAAATTGGGAATTTTACTAGCAAAAAAGAAGACGTCGGCGGCGGCTTCAGCCCCCATCAACCGGGCAATCACTACATCGCGAATTAATCCCAGCACCCGGGATAGCAGTGTCATCGTACTAACAATCAGGCCTGACTTTATTAATTTTTTTGACACAAACTTCCCTTTTCGGCGCCTTGCCGACAGCTCAATCTACTTTGTGCCGTTATTGTACCTTATGTCACCACAATGAAATCAATGAATAATTGCTCTGTTTATACCCTATCTATCGGCCAGCTTATCAATCAACATCATCGACAGGTTAACAAAGTCGGTAGAAGTGACGATACCAATCACATGCTGGTCGTCATCAACCACGGGTAAACAGCCATGCTTATTGCGTAGAAAAAACGGCGCAACCTCCTGAATGGATTCGCTGGCCTTCACCGTATCAAAATCGCAGACCGCCACTTCCATGATGTTAGTTTGCTTCTCGTGCTGCTCCAGCACATCGTTACCGTATAACACCATCAGGCTCATTACCTTGGCAATCAGACTTTTTTGCGTGACCACACCAATAATTTGCTGGGTCTCTTTGTTCACCACGGGCAAATGACGAATGCCACGGTGGCGGGTAATATAATGGGCATCGTGTAAAGTATTCCCTTCATGCAATTGCATTACCGGGCAGGTCATAATATCGGCAACGGTTAACATTCACCAACTCCTGTTATTTATTGGCTATTATTTCATAGACTTACCGCTAACTTAGCGGTTTGCTATGACTACTGTAGACTATTATCACCGGTTATGCCGACAAGCTATTGACCTGCATCAACGACCCATGTCAGCGTTTATTTACTGGAGCCTTACCCATCAACTCAGGTATACTGTCGCCAATGCGGAAGAAAGTTTCGCTTAACAGCGATAAATTGTTTGACAATTAGCCGATAGCTAGGCACAATCCGCACCCTCGTTTTTGACATGAATTTTTTTGGGAGTTACACCTTGGCTAACATCAAGTCTGCTAAGAAACGTGCAATTCAAGCCGAAAAGCGTCGCCAGCATAATGCCAGCCGTCGCTCCATGACTCGTACAAGTATTAAAAAAGTAGTAGCGGCTATCGCCACTGGTGATAAAGAAGGTGCCCAGGCTGCACTGACTGCTGCAACTCCAATTCTTGACAGAATGGCTTCAAAAGGTTTGATTCACAAGAACAAAGCTGCTCGTCATAAGAGCCGTCTGGCTGCGCAAATTAAAGCGCTGGGCTAATCACCCACTGACGTTTAGTTTAAAAAAGCGCCTTCGGCGCTTTTTTTATGCCTGTCATTTAACTTTCAACAACTCGTCATCGAATAGTCAACCCCCCGTCACCTAACTGTCAAGCCACCCCAGTAAAGTACCAGTCACGTTACCAGTTGCGAATCGCCGGGAAAATGTGATGGCAAAAATCCACTATAAGGCTGTATGGTTATCTGATATTCACCTTGGAAATAAAGACTGCAAAGCTGAGTTTTTACTGACATTTTTGCAGAGTATTTCGGTAGATACCCTTTATCTGGTGGGTGACATTGTCGATATGTGGCAAATGGAGAAACAGTTTCGCTGGCCGGAAACCCATAATCGGGTTATGCACAAACTGATGCAGATGAGCAATAGTGGTACCCGTGTGGTGTATTTGCCCGGCAATCATGACGCCCCTATCCAGAAGTATTCAGGCATGGCATTTGGCGATATCGCCATCGAACGCGAGCTTGTCCATACGACTGCCAATGGCAAACGCTATCTGGTCCTCCACGGCGATCAATTCGATGCCGACGTTACCCTGGGTAAATTCCACGCCTGGATTGGCGACAAAGGTTACGACTTACTGCTGTTCCTCAATCGCTGGTACAACCGTTTCAGAGCCTGGCGTAACAGTCATTACTGGTCACTGGCGGGTTACATCAAAAAGCACATAAAAGGGGCCAACAAAGCGATTGAGCGCTACCGCGCTGCAGGCTGCCGACACGCGGCAGAAAGAGGCCTGGATGGCATCATTTGTGGTCATATCCACCACCCTGAATCCCTCATGGTAAATGGTATCCATTACATCAATGATGGTGACTGGATAGAGAACTGTTCAGCCTTGGTGGAAGACAATAACGGTCAGTTATCACTTATCCATTTTAATGAATACCTTAAACACTCCGGGAATGTGTCGGTACTGGCAGACTTCATAAAAACCGGCAAAGCAGCCTGACACAAGGGGCCAATGTTGTAAAGGAACTGCAATACAACTGTGAGGATATCGTCACAATCGGTTGCTATCGTGTGGCGAAATAACCTTAAGTGTACTGAATATGTTTACTGTTGATGAATTGCTCAATGAGTACTATCCGCAGGTCGCCAAACACAGCCTGCTAAGCAAACCCCTGCGCTTTGCGCTGCGTCATTTACTGCACGAAAGGGAAATCGCTGACTTCGGACGGACCTACCCTCACTACCATGATATCGACTTTGTTGAACAGGTATTGGAGTATTTTAATGTCAGCACCTCGGTCAGAGACACGGAACGGGAGCGGATCCCCAGCGAAGGGCGCGTCGTGATTATCGCTAACCACCCCATCGGTTCCATTGATGGGCTGGCGTTAATTAAGCTGATATCCGAGATCCGCCATGATTTAAAAGTGGTGGCTAACCAAATGCTAATGGCTATCGAACCACTGCGGGATATGCTGCTGCCGGTCAATAATATGCAGGGTGGCACACGCAAAGGACATCTTGCTGCCATTCATGAACACCTGGCCGGCGACGGCGCGGTACTGATATTTCCGGCCGGCGAAGTGTCCAGACTACGTCCTCAGGGAGTCCGCGACACCCATTGGCACAGTGGCTTTCTGCGCCTTGCCAGACAAGCCAAAGCGCCCATTCTACCGATTTTTATCGATGCCAAGAATTCACCGCTATTTTACGGTGTATCAATGGTTTATAAGCCTCTGGCTACGGCTTTGCTGGTCAAGGAAATGTTTAAGCAACGGCGTAAATCGCTGCCAATGCGTATTGGTGAACTAATCCCCTTTTCCAGCTATCAGTCATTAAATATCTCCATACCCGATCAGGTTAAACTGTTCAAACGTCACCTTTACCGGGTCGCCACGAATCGCCAGGGTATTTTTGCCACCCAGGCAGCCATTGCCATGCCTGAAGATCGCAAGGAACTGTCACGAGCGATTCGCCAGTGTGAACATTTAGGTGAAACATCCGACGGTAAACACATCTATTTGTATCTGCATCAGGGCAGTTCTGTGATCATGCGCGAAATTGGCCGTCTGCGGGAAATCGCTTTTCGGGCGGTAGGTGAAGGTACGCTGCATCGACGTGATATCGATAAGTACGATAATCACTATTATCATCTGATTCTATGGGATGAGAACGATCTGGAGATAGTGGGTGCTTATCGGTTTGGTGATGCCAGACTGCTTAGCCAGCCTGATCATCCTACCGGCTTATATTCAGCAACTTTGTTTGATTACGCACAACACAACCCGCAACTCTTCGAGCAGGGCCTGGAGCTGGGTCGCAGTTTTGTTCAGCCACGCTACTGGGGGAAACGGAGTCTCGACTATTTATGGTTTGGTATTGGGGCGTTTCTAACCCGCTACCCGCATTACCGCTATTTGTTTGGCCCGGTCAGTCTGAGCGACAGCTACCCGCAACCTGCCAAACAGCTTATTGTGCAGTTTTATGCCACGCACTTTCCTGCCCGGTTTGGCGAAGCGGCGGCGAAAATCCCGTTTTCATTGCCCGGCGATACACTCACCGAGTTTAAGGGCGAAGACTATAAGAAAGAGTTTACCCAGCTCAAACATCTGCTGGCCAATATGGGGGTGAATGTCCCTACCCTTTATAAGCAGTACACAGAAGTTTGTGAACACGACGGTGTCGCTTTTCTGGACTTCAACATCGACCCGGACTTTTGCGATTGTGTGGATGGCCTGGTCGTCGTCGACACGGATAAGCTGTTAGCCAAAAAACGCAAACGCTATCTCCTTAGTCATCAGCTGGCACAAACGGCCTGAGACTAATCCAGGGTTCGCTGGTATCTGAGGATGGCCAGCAGCCCGGCAACCAGTGTAAACAGGATGATAGCGTAAAACTCTGTGGCAAGGTGCTCCCACCCCGCTCCCTTTAACATGACACCGCGAACAATTCTTAAGAAATGAGTAAGCGGCAGCCCCTCACCAAGAAACTGGGCCCACGCCGGCATGCCCCAGTAGGGAAACATAAATCCAGACAGTAATATCGACGGCAGAAAGAAGAAAAAGGTCAGTTGCATGGCCTGCATTTGCGAGCGCGCGATGGTTGAAAAAGTAAATCCCAGACACAGATTGGCAATGATAAACAAGGTAACGCCGCCTAGTAATAACGTGAGGTGGCCAACAAAAGGCACATTGAAAACCACTTTCGCGGCAACAATAATAATAGCGGTCTGTACTGCGCCAACCATAACATAAGGCATTATTTTGCCCAGCATCACCTCAATGGGCTCCGCTGGCATGGCCAGAATATTCTCTAAATTTCCTCGCTCCCTTTCCCGGGTCATCGCCATAGCGGTAATCATAACTGAGGTCATCGTTAATATCACTCCCAGTAACCCCGGTACAATATTGTACTGGGTAATGTTTTCCGGATTATACTTGCGGTGAGTCACCACCTCTACCGGCCCGGGCTCAGCCTGAAGGGAGGTTAACTTGCCTTTCAGGTCGTGCCTCAAAGACTGATTAATAATTTGCTCTGCCTGCGCCAGGGCATTGGACGAGACAGCCGGATCCGATGCATCAGCAATAATCAGCAACTGGGGCCTGAGCCCTTTTATCAGATCGCGGCTAAAGCCTGCGGGAATACTGATCACAAAAGCTACATCGCCCGCTTTGATAAGTGCATCTGCGCTTTGTAAATCAGCCACCTGATAATCAAATTCATAATACTGACTCACCGCAAAGCCTGACAATATTGCGCGGGTCAGATGAGTATCCTCTTCAGTGTAAATGGCAGCAGGTAATCCCTTCGGATCGTTATTGATAGCAAAGCCAAACAGAATAAGTTGCAATACCGGGATCCCCAGCATCATGGCAAAGGTCATACGGTCCCGCCGCATCTGGATAAATTCTTTTATCATCAGTGCCCGGAATCTGGCCCAGCGACCGCTCAGACTGTTCACTGATACCTCCTGAGATCGGCACCCGCCTTTTGGGTTAGGGCAATAAAGACATCTTCCAGCTCCGGGCTCACCGGTTCAACGGTAAGGGAGTTGAAAGCCGCCTCGGCCAACAGCGCCTCAAGCTTTTGCTTAGAGTGCCCGGTGACAAACAGCGCTGCACCATAGTAAGCAACACTGACCACATCACCAGAGCGTTCGAGCAATTCACTGTACTGACGAATACGCTCACCGGTTAACCGATAACAAACCAGATTTGCCTGTTTGATAACCGCTGCCACCGTCCCCTGGGTAATCAACTTACCATTGGCCAGATACACAATATTATCGCAACGCTGGGCTTCATCCATGTAATGAGTCGACACCAGCACAGTCACGCCAGTTTGGGCCAGATTTTGGATGTGATGCCAGAATTCCCGGCGTGCCTGCGGGTCAACCCCGGCGGTCGGTTCATCCAGCAGCAACAGCCTGGGCTGATGCATAGTGACAGCAGCCAGTGCCAGTCGCTGTTTCCAGCCGCCGGATAAGGCTGCGGCTAACTGGTGCTGACGGTCTGTAAGTCCCGACGCCTGAAGCGCATTAATTACCGCGGCTTTGACATCGCTAAGATGATACATACGAGCCACAAACCGCAGGTTTTCAGCAATGGTTAAGTCTTCCCAGAACGAGAATTTCTGGGTCATATAGCCCGTTTGGGCTTTAATTTGTTTCGCCTGCCTGAGTATATCAAACCCGAGGCATTGACCGGAGCCAGCCGACGGCGTTAATAATCCACACATCATACGAATGGTCGTGGTTTTTCCTGATCCGTTCGGCCCTAAAAATCCCCAGACCTGGCCTTTCGGGATGGCCAGACTCACGCCATTCACCACTGCTCTGGAGCCGAATCGCTTTACCAGTCCCTGCACATCAATAGCATTGTCGGTCATAACAGGGCTACGCTAACCGGCTGACCCGGATGCAGGCTGACGGGCGATGCGAAACGGGCTTCAATAAGAAACACCAGATCTTCCCTGGCTTTTTCACTGTAAAGCATCGGCGGCGTAAATTCGGCCCGCTGGCTGATATAACTCACCGCAGCCTGGTAGGTCTGCCCGGCACCATCCTGGGTGACCACTACCTTTTGCCCTGCCTGGAATTGAGCTACCTGATGCTGAGGAATATAGAACCTGACTTTCAGCGTTTGGTTGAGCTGCACCAGCAACAAAGGCTGACCGGCGATGGCATGCTCTCCTGCCTGGGTGTAGATTTCTTTTATCGAGCCGCTGAACCGAGCGATCAGCGTGCGTTGAGACAGAGACCATTCAGCCTGCTGTTCGGCAGATTGCGCCGCACTCACTTTTTCCTGCAGACTGTTCAGATAATCCGGGCGGCCAGCGAGCATCTGCACTTCAATCTGGTGACTGGTGACCTGTGCAGCCGCTTCAAGGGCTTTTAAATTCAACACGGCTTTATCATAGTCAGCCTGGGTCGCCAGCGCTTTCTCACGTAATGTGCTTATCCGCGTTAACTCGAGCTTCGCTTCATCAATGGTAAATTGCTGCTCATCCAAACGGCTTTGCAATACGGCAATCTCTTCACTTCGTGCGCCGTGCAGCGCGTCATTTAACTGTGCTTTAAGTGACGCCACATTAGCCCCGGCTTCCTCCAGCCTGAGTTGCTGCAGGTCGGTATCGAATTGAATTAACATGTCACCCGGCACCACCGCATCACCATACTGCCACTGTGGCCCCTCGACCCAGCCGGCTGCGGGCGTTGACACCGTTACAAATTCAGCTTCAACGTAGCCAATATAGCCGTCGTTAAACGGGCGCTCCTCACACCCAGATAACCCTGCTGCCAACAGAAAGTAACCTGCCAGTATGGCAACCTTTCCCACCACAGCCGGAAATTGCTTTAACTTATTCATGCCGCCACCATCACGTTTCAGGCAGTAATATCTTTAAGTCAGTATACGGTGGCTTGCCTGAGGTTTACAAAGCCGATTAAATCCCGGTTGTTCTAAATCAAAGCCAGGGGTTTCGCTAAAACTCCCAAACCTCCGGCGACACTGCTATAGTAAATAATAACGAACCGTTGAGGTCGCTGGGCGGCGGGATCCATTACTATGGCAACTATCGAGCAGGCACAGGCTACACAAATCAGCAATATTGAAACCGCTACCGGTAAATCACTGGAGGTACTGTGTAAACAGGTAAATGACAGTGGGCTCACCAAACACAGTGATATTGTAAAAATGCTTAAGGCCGAATTGGGCCTCGGCCACGGGAATGCGAATCTCATTGCCCACATGGCAAAACAGGCGGCTCATCCAGCCGATTCTGACACACCACCACTGGACCTTCTTTATGTCGGAACCAAAGCCCATCTTCGCCCTATCCACGAGGCGTTACTGGAGGTGATAAATAGCTTTGGGTCATTTAACACATCAACCAAGAAAAACTATATCAGCTACCGCCTGAGCAAACAGTTTGCCACCATTGGCCCGGCCACTAAAAACGCCGTAGAGGTAGGTATTAACAGTCGCTCACTGACTGAAGGAGACAGACTGGAGAGGCTACCGCCCGGCAGAATGACGCCTTACCGGGTGCGTCTTACCGCGCCAGACCAGGTTGACGAACAAATCACGGGCTGGCTCCGAACGGCCTTTAACGAATCTCAATAACACATCTATTTACAATTACTTACATACAATCTATCAATAACCTTTGTAAATTTAGTTAGCATAGACCCAGCGATTTACTAGCCATATTTATTCAGGAAACGGGATTCATGGAAGTGACCAACCAACGTTATGCGGAGCTGGACTGGCTGCGGGTAATACTTATCATCGCGGTGTTTATGCATCATGTGTTTATGCCTTTTAACGGTGATGACTGGCATATCGTGAACAGCGAGTCGAGTAAGTTACTGGACGATATCATGGTCTATTTTGAGCAACTGAGGCTGCCCGTTTTATTTCTGATTGCCGGTGCCGGCAGTGTTATTCTTCTGAATCGCCTCAACAGCAGGACTTTTCTAATCAGTAAGTCGAAACGGCTGTTACTGCCCTTATTACTGGCAATGATGTTTATTACTCCTCCTCAGGCTTATTTTGAGGCACCGGCGCAGTTTGCCTCGCTGCTGGATGCCTACCAACAGCGAATTCTGTTATTTGATAACAAACACCTGTGGTTTATTGAGTTCCTGATAATCTTCATGCTCCTGGCTATCCCTTTCAAAAGGGTGCTGGATACCTCTTCTGGACAATCCCTACTGGCGTTCGTCGAGAAATTGGTCCGTCGGCCATTCGGTCTGATGCTGTCCGTCGTGGTGCTCGTTACCGTGCGCTGCTTCTTAAAGACTTTCTACCCGGAGCAGGACGGTGCTATCGAAAATCTTTCAGTCTCCGTTTTTTATCTGGTATTTTTTCTGACCGGTATGGTGTTTATGTCGAGACCGGCAATCTGGCAGTCGTTGCGCCGTTACAGACGAGTTAACCTGTATTCGTTTATCACCTGCAGCCTGGTATTTTATATTTATTATCTGGGTGACTTTAGTTTTATTGGTTCGCTGGCTTTAAGATGGCAAATTTGGTGGGGACTCACCGCCCTGGTGTCCTGGTCGGGCATGCTGGTAATGCTGGGTTACGGGGGGCATTATCTCAATGAATCGCCGGCCTGGTTGCGACAAACCAACGAGCTAATTTATCCGTTCTATATTTTGCATCAGACGGTCATTGTAGTGCTTGCCTACTATATCGTTCAGTGGCAAGCCGGCATTGCGTTAAAATCGCTGACTTTACTGGTGTTTGCTTTTATTCTGACCGCCGGCCTGTGTTATTTTGTCATCCGTCCGGCCACCTGGTTACGGCTTGCTTTCGGTCTGAAGCAACGCACCTGAATGCGTTATTCCGCGATTAGTGCTTGATATTATTGGTCCATCAGGAAACACTTAACGTATCGATTTTAAGTTCGTTTAGCGGGTACCATTATTATGCTAAAAATTATTGTCTTAATCCCTCTTATCCTGAGCCTGTTGTGGTTTGGGTATCTGACGGTTAACAATTACAGTGTGGCTGACGGCAAACAGGGATTTAAGTATATTCTGGTCATCTCATCGGTGATCGCCGTCTTTTTCACCTTTATGTATTTGGTCACCCATTGATTGTTGTTTGCTTCTAAACACAAAAAAAGCAGGTCTGAGACCTGCTTTTTTATTATCTGAACGGCTCTTCGCGTTTACAGATTAACCGTGACTTCAGCAGCAGAGCGTAATGAATCGATAAAGCTCTGGTAATTAGCCTGACTGTAATTTGTCATCAGCTGTTGCTTCAGACTGGCTAGCTCTTCTTCGCCCAGCGCTTCCGGCATGTTCACTGCCGTCAGGCGTACTACGCCCACATCACCTGAACCCAGCTTAGCGACTTCGAGGTTGTTACCGGCTTCAGTACTCAGAGTAAACACGGTGTCTACCAGATTACGTGGTAACTCGTTGCTGTTACGGGCAATGGCTTCCTTACTTTGCCATTCCAGAGTGACATCACCAATGGTCAGTTCCGGTGACTCTCCAGCCTGTACCTGCTCCACTACGTTGTCAGCCCACTCTGCCGCTGCTTCCTGGGCCTTACGCGCCCGCAGTTGCGCCAGAATTTGCGTTCTCACTTCATCAAGCGACTGAGTACGCTGCGGTTCATGACCTATCACCCGAATCACTACCACTTTATCGTTGCTCAGCTCAATAACATCACTGTTAAGGGCTTCGTCAATAAAGTCCGGGTCGAACATTTTGCTGGTCACTGCAGGCACATTGAGCGCCGCCGGCACTGCCGCAGCAGTCACTAAACCGGTTTCCTTAATCTTTCCATTAACCGCGCCTGCCACATCTTCCAGGGTATCGGGTACCTCAAATGCCAAGTTGGCCATTTCTGACTGCAGAGCATAAAACTCATCGGTTGCTTTGTCGGTTAACAACTGCGCTTCAATTTCATCGCGTACCTCAGCCAGCGGAGTCACTTCAACCGGCTTAATATCGGTAAGCTTGATAATATGGTAACCAAACTCCGTTTCGATAACCTCAGACGTATCACCAACACTGGCAATCGCAAACGCTGCTTCATCAAATGCCGGATCCATCATCCCAGCCGAAATGAAATCCAGGTCGCCACCATTTTCAGCAGAGAACGTATCCGCAGAGTTTTGTTCGGCCAGTGTTGCAAAATCGGCCCCTTGCTCCACTTCAGATAACAACGACTCGGCTTTCTCTTTCGCCGCGTCCTTGTCATCGCCGAACTCAATCAGGATGTGCGAAATACGACGCTCTTCGGTGGTTTTATAAAGCGCGATGTTGTCCTGATATTCCTGTTCAACTTCGTCTTCGCTAACCGTTACGTTGGCTTTTAGATCGTCTACCGCAAGCGTTACATAGGCCAGGTTGACTTTTTCCTGCGTATCAAAGCGTGAAATGTTTTCCTGGTAAAACGCTTCAACCTCTTCGTCGCTCAACTCTACTGAAGCGGCGAACGGTGCAGAGTCAACAATCAAATAATCAGCGTTACGGGTCTGGCCCTGTAAACGGTGAGCTAAGCTGACTTCTTCAGGCAAGCTGAAGTCGCTGGCTTGTACCGCACGAGACAATTGCTCGCGGGTCATTTGCTGACGCATGTAATCACGGAAACCACTTGGCTGAAAACCGTTCTGACGCAGTAGCATCAGATAACGTTCGTTATCGAAAACGCCATCCGTCTGAAACTCAGGCATTGCTGTAATGGCATCGCGGATTTGTTTATCCGAGACCCGCATTCCCAGCTCTTTCGCTTTTTGTTCAATAAGGGTATCGGCAATCAGGCGGTCCAGCACATTCATGCGGAAATCACGCAGATAGTTTTCATCGCTGAATAACGCGCTGATCCCTTCTCCGAACTGCGATTCCAGTCGGGCACGTTGTGCCTGATAGGCGCGTTCAACATCCTGCTGACTAATTGGCTCACCGTTGACTTCAGCGGCGGCACTGCTGCCCGATGAAGACACATAGCTGCTAACGCCAGCAAATACAAAACTCAATACGATCAGGGCAATAATCGCCATCGCCCATGGGCCTTGAGAACCTTCTCTGATCCTTTCTAGCATGACTCGATTTTAACTCCGTTGCATTACAACTCTTCCAACCGATTTATGCCTGCAGAACATCTGCGACTCGGTGGGACAAATAAGCGGGGATTATAGCTTAATACTTACCCCGATAGAATGCTGAACAGGCATTCCTTTGCTGCCAGCAATAAAAAAGGCGATGGAAAACCATCGCCTTTTCAAAAAAATATCTAATGCTTAGTTACAAGCGTCTTTCAGTGCTTTACCAGCTTTGAAAGAAGGTACTTTTGCTGCAGCAATTTCGATAGTCTCACCAGTTTGAGGATTACGACCACTGCGTGCAGAGCGCTCTCTTACAGAGAAAGTACCGAAACCAACCAGAGCTACCTGATCGCCTTCTTTCAGCGCGTCTGTTACCGCGTCAGTGAAAGCGTCCAGTGCACGGCCAGCGGCAGCTTTAGAAATATCTGCACCAGCAGCGATTTTATCGATGAGTTGAGACTTGTTCACAATTAGATCCCCTTCGTTTGTTATTATGCTCTCGTCCGCAAAACAATTATCAGTTCATTGCTCAGACGTTATAGCAAGCTTAAAGATTAACATCAAGCTTCGCTTTACAATTTTTTAACTTATTGTTGAATCGCTGCCATCCCTTTAGTGACAAGGCTTCAAGCGAATACAGCAGTTAAGGTAACACAACTTTTGGGACTTTGAAGCCCCTAAAGTTAAAAAAAACGGCTTTTGTCACACCATATGGATAAAAATTAACCAAAAGGTCCAATTAAACCGCTGCTGCGCAGCATTGGCGCGCGCTTCAGCGGTGTTCACTGGTGATTTATTCGCCGTCCAGTGCGACCGGTTTAAATTGTTCAACCGGTTCTTGCAAAGCAATATCCAGGACTTCGTCAATCCATTGTACCGGATGTATATCCAGATCTTGTTTCACGTTATCCGGAATTTCTTCCAAATCACGTTCATTTTCTTTTGGAATCACAACGGTTTTAATACCACCGCGGTGAGCTGCCAACAGTTTTTCTTTTAGCCCACCAATGGCAAGCACTTCGCCACGCAGGGTAATTTCGCCGGTCATGGCAACTTCGCATTTAACCGGGTTACCGGTTAACGATGACACCAGTGCGGTGCACATAGCGATACCCGCACTCGGACCATCTTTAGGCGTTGCCCCTTCCGGCACGTGAACGTGGATATCACGTTTCTCGTAAAAATCACCGTTAATGCGAAGCTTCTCTGCCCGTGAGCGAACCACGGTCATGGCGGCGTGGATAGACTCCTGCATAACATCACCGAGTGAACCGGTAGAGGTCATTTTACCTTTACCCGGTACCGAGGTAGTTTCGATGGTTAACAGATCGCCGCCCACCTGAGTCCAGGCCAGACCGGTTACCTGACCAATCTGATTGTTCTTATCAGCCTTGCCGTAATCGAAACGTTGTACGCCCAGATAATCCTTCAGGTTGTCCTGGTTAACCACGACTTTCTTGGTGGCTTTATTCAGCAGGATATCCCTGACGGCCTTACGGCATACTTTGGAAATTTCACGTTCCAGTGAACGCACACCCGCTTCGCGTGTGTAGTAGCGAATCATACCGATAATGGCGGAATCATCAATTTCCAGCTCATTCTTCTTCAGACCATTACGCTCAATTTGCTTGCCAATTAAGTGACGGGTAGCAATGTTGAGTTTCTCGTCTTCGGTGTAACCGGATAAACGAATAACCTCCATCCGATCCAATAACGGCCCGGGAATATTCATGCTGTTTGACGTGGCGACAAACATCACGTCTGAGAGGTCATAATCCACTTCCAGATAGTGATCGCTGAAGGTACTGTTTTGTTCCGGGTCGAGCACTTCCAGTAAAGCCGAAGCGGGATCACCACGCATGTCTGATGACATCTTGTCGATTTCATCAAGCAGGAATAACGGGTTCTTTACCTCAACCTTGGCCATTTTCTGAATCAGCTTACCCGGTAACGAGCCTATGTAGGTCCGGCGGTGACCGCGGATTTCCGCTTCATCACGCACGCCGCCTAATGCCATCCGTACATATTTACGGCCGGTTGCTTTAGCCACAGACTGACCCAGTGAGGTTTTACCTACACCAGGAGGCCCTACTAAACAAAGAATGGGGCCTTTCAGCTTACGCACTCGTTGCTGTACGGCTAGATATTCGATAATCCGCTCTTTCACTTTCTCCAGACCATAATGGTCCGCATTCAGAATTTCTTCGGCTTTCGCGAGGTTCTTTTTAACTGCCGAGCGTTTGTGCCAGGGCACGCTGGTCAGCCAGTCAATATAACTGCGCACTACGGTAGCTTCAGCAGACATCGGCGACATCATTTTAAGCTTTTGCAGTTCTGCTTTGGCTTTTTCTTCAGCTTCAGCAGGCATTTTCGCTTCTTCGATTTTCTTACTTAGCGCTTCAAACTCATCCGGCGCATCATCCAGCTCACCCAGTTCTTTCTGAATAGCCTTCATCTGCTCGTTGAGATAATACTCACGCTGAGATTTCTCCATTTGCTTTTTAACCCGCGTGCGGATTTTCTTCTCAACCTGGAGTAAATCGATTTCGCCTTCCATCAGTGCCATCAGATATTCAAGACGTTCATTGACGCCTTTCATCTCAAGCACTTTTTGTTTTTCTACCAGTTTAAGCGGCATATGCGCTGCCATGGTATCGGCCAGGCGTGCGGCGTCGTCAATCCCGTTTAAGGAAGTGAGAACTTCCGGTGGGATCTTCTTGTTTAGTTTCACGTAGCCTTCAAACTGCGATACCGCAGAACGAATAAGCACTTCCTGTTCACTTTCAGGGAGGTCTTCGTCGGTAGTGCGGTCTATACCCGCAATAAAATAAGGCTCGGATTGATTGTATTCGGCAATTTCGCCTCGCACATTCCCTTCAACCAGTACTTTTACTGTACCGTCAGGTAACTTGAGCAATTGCAAAATGGTGGCAATAGTACCTACTGAATAGATATCATTAGTATCGGGTTCATCGATCCCTGCATCTTTTTGAGCAACCAGAAAGATCTGCTTGTCGCTGTCCATGGCCGCTTCCAGGCAACGAATGGATTTTTCTCGTCCAACAAATAAAGGTATGACCATATGGGGGTACACAACCACGTCCCGTAAGGCCAGTACAGGAATTTCAATGCGATTTTCTCGCTCTGACGTCATACTTCTTCTCTAACTTTTTCTATTAATGAGTCTTTATATGGGGATAGGCAGACAAAGTTCAATCAGCCTAAGAATGTTTTGTACTATTTTCAGCATTGATATGCCGACTATTCAATACGTTGAATCTAAGATAGCGCAAAAACAAAGAGTTTTGATACAAAAAAGGCCCTTTAATTAGGGCCTTTTGCATTTTTCTTATTCACTTGCCGCTTTTTTATCAGCGTTATCGTAAATCAGTATGGGTTTCGATTCGCCGCGAATGACCGTCTCATCGATAACGACCTTGGACACATTGTCCATCGAGGGTAGATCGTACATCGTTTCCAACAGCACCGCTTCTACAATCGAACGCAGACCCCGGGCACCGGTTTTACGCTGCATCGCTTTTTTCGCAATCGCGAATAAAGCGTCTTCACGGAATTCCAGTTCGGTATCTTCCATAGCGAACAACGCACCGTATTGCTTGGTAATCGCGTTCTTTGGTTCTTTAAGGATCTGAATCAGCGCCTCTTCGTTCAGCTCTTCCAGACTGGTCACTACCGGTAACCGGCCAATGAACTCAGGAATGAGGCCATACTTGACCAAATCTTCCGGCTCTACCTGCTTGAACAGTTGAGACACCGCCTGTTTGTTCTCTTTGGATTTCACTTCCGCACCAAAGCCCATACCGCTGCCTTGCGCCGAACGTTGCTCGATAACTTTATCGAGACCGGCAAACGCACCGCCACAGATAAACAGGATCTTGGACGTATCCACTTGCAGGAATTCCTGCTGAGGATGCTTGCGTCCACCTTGAGGTGGAACAGATGCTACCGTGCCCTCGATTAATTTAAGCAGCGCTTGCTGCACGCCTTCACCGGAAACGTCACGGGTAATCGAAGGGTTATCAGACTTGCGGCTGATTTTGTCGATTTCGTCGATATAGACAATACCGCGCTGGGCCTTTTCTACATCGTAATCGCATTTTTGTAACAGCTTCTGGATGATATTCTCGACGTCCTCACCCACATAACCGGCTTCAGTTAGTGTGGTGGCATCGGCCATGGTAAACGGCACATCCAGCAGTCTTGCCAGGGTTTCAGCCAGCAGCGTTTTACCACTACCCGTTGGGCCGATCAGTAATATGTTACTTTTACCCAGTTCAACCCCGTCGTGCACATCGCCGTTACGTAACCGCTTATAGTGGTTGTAAACCGCAACCGACAACACTTTCTTAGCGTGGTCCTGACCGATCACATAGTCATTCAAATGGTCATGAATTTCCTGTGGTTTCGGTAACGCGTTTTGATTTTGCTTATTCGGTGAAATATCTTTAATTTCTTCGCGAATAATATCGTTGCAAAGCTCAACACACTCATCACAAATGAACACTGATGGTCCTGCAATGAGTTTTCTGACTTCGTGCTGGCTTTTGCCACAAAACGAGCAATACAGAAGTTTATTGTCGCTATCGCTGCCTTGTTTATCGCTCATAAATTCTTGCCTCTAGACTGCCCGGCAAACACAAAAACCAGTGCCGGGCTTATATAACTATACTACTTAGTGGCGGATGCGTCAGTGCGGTTTGTTAAAACCTGGTCTATTAAACCATACTCTTTGGCTTCACTTGCACTTAAGAAGTTGTCGCGATCAGTATCACGCGACACGGTTTCGTAGTCTTGTCCGGTATGCTCAGCCATCAGTCGGTTGAGTTTTTCCTTGATGCTCAGAATTTCCCGGGCGTGGATTTCAAAGTCTGACGCCTGGCCCTGGAAGCCGCCTAATGGTTGGTGAATCATTACGCGCGCATTGGGTAAACAATAGCGTTTGCCCTTGGCACCACCTGACAACAGGAATGCGCCCATGCTGGCGGCCTGACCAACGCACACAGTGCTAACGTCAGGTTTGATAAACTTCATGGTGTCGTAAATTGCCATACCCGCTGTGACAGAACCACCAGGAGAATTGATGTAGAGGAAAATGTCCTTTTCCGGATTTTCCGCTTCCAGGAATAACATTTGAGCCACAATAAGATTGGCCATGTGATCCTCAACCTGACCAACCAGAAAAATCACGTTTTCTTTCAGCAGACGAGAATAGATATCGTAAGAACGCTCCCCTTTCGCGGTTTGCTCAACAACCATGGGGACCAGTGCATTCATTGGATCTAACGGGCTTTGCATTATGCGGTTACCTTAAGTACTTACAGAAATAAAAATGCTCGGACTAGACCGAGCATTTAAACAGTTGCGTGTAGGTTAAGTCAAACTGGGAGTGCAAAATTACTCCTGTTTGTTCATAACCTCATCAAACGGCTTGTTCACTTCGGTGACTTTCGCTTGATCTACAACCCACTCGATCGCTTGTTCTTCGAGTGCAACATTTTGCATTTGTTGCATCAGTTCCTGATTATTTTTGTAGTAATCAACAACTTCTTGTGGGTCTTCATACGCAGAAGCCATAGTTTCGATCAGGCTGTCTACTTTTTCCTGGTCGGCTTTCAGCTCGTTCTGCTTGATGATTTCACCCAACAGCAAGCCGATGCTAACGCGACGCTGTGCATTGTCTTTGAACAGATCAGCTGGCAGATCCGGCAGGTTTTCACCACCGCCCTGTTGGCTGAAACGTTGTTTTGCCTGTTCACGTAACGCGTTCACTTCCTGATCGACTAATGCAGCAGGCAGGTCAATTTCGTTCTTTTCAAGCAGCTTGGCAATGACTTCTTCTTTAAGCTGTGTCTTAAGCGTCTGGCTTAATTCACGCTCCATGTTCTTGCGTACTTCTGCTTTAAGCGCTTCTACATCACCGTCTTCAATACCGAACAGTTTAGCAAACTCTTCGTCAACTTTAGGCAGTGACATGCCTTCCACTTTCTTCACGTTAACAGTGAATTGAGCGGCTTTACCTTTCAGCGCTTCAGCGTGGTAGTCTTCCGGGAAAGTCACGTCAACGATGACTTCTTCATCCTTTTTAGCGCCTACCAGCGGCTTTTCGAAACCAGGGATCATGCGATCTTTGCCCAGCTCGAGAGTAAAGTCTTCAGCTTTACCGCCGTCGAATTCTTCACCATCGATTGTGCCCACAAAATCCATTACGATGCGGTCGTCTTTGCGTGCTTTACGCTTAACTTCTTTCCACTCACCGTGCTGCTTCTGCAGGGTTTCTAACATGTTGTCCAGATCTTCATCGGCGATATCAACAACTGTTTTTTCGATCTCGATTTCGTCTACGCCTTTCACTTCCACTTCTGGGTAGATTTCAAACTTGGCAACAAACTCCAGGTCTTCACCGTCCTGATCTTTGGTCAGTTCAAATGAAGGCATGCCGGCAGGATTGATTTTTTCCTGAACAATAGCCTGATAAAAGTTTTGTTGCATTACGTCGCCAGCCACTTCCTGACGAACCGCTTGTCCGTAACGTTTCTTAATTACGCTTACTGGTACTTTACCTGGACGGAAACCGTTAATACGCTGAGTTTTCGCTAATTGCTGTAAACGCGATTTAACGGCGTTATCCACTGACTCAGCAGGAACAGTAATAGTAAGACGGCGTTCTAAACCCTGAGTCGTCTCGACTGAAACTTGCATTGTATTACCTCAACTTTGCGCCAAATACGCTTTATTTTCCAGCCTCTCGCCCGTCACTGATGACAGTGATTAAAACTCAGGTAAGAGGTCGTTTCATCGCGCTATAATCTACGCGCTGCCTTAAAAAGACGCAGTAGTATACAGTTTGATAACATCAGAGTCGAGCACAAATCAGCGCTTTCTGTTTTCGTGCTGAAAAAGCGCTTAACCACAAGGAATATCAGGGCTTGAAGACTAATAGTCCGGCGCAAAACCGACACCAGAAAAACGCCGCAATCCGGCATTTCTTCAAAACAGTCTGTTTAGAAATGATTTAGAGGGTCGCTGAGACAGAATTGACTTCGGACGCCTGTCCTTCGCTCTCCGGGCCAGTATTAAGTGATTTTGCAACGTGTTCCAGACAATGTGCTGAACTGCTCCCCTTTACAAGGGGTCTACGGCACTCTTCGATAAGAATCTTTCGAATTTTTTTAGAGAGATGGTCGGTGAGACAGGATTGACTGCGGACTCCTGTCCTTCGCCCTGTGGGCCAGCACTAAAGTGCTGTTGCACATTGTTCCCGACAATGTGCTGAACTGCTCCCCTTTACAAGGGGTCTACGGCACTCTTCGATAAG